>ERZ773006.67-NODE-67-length-60118-cov-23.9965_pt1 | contig 60118 bp, 59 predicted proteins | sample MGYA00580843_ERZ773006 | MGnify/ENA primary metagenome ERZ773006 (study PRJEB29015, sample SAMEA2738011) | human oral metagenome | biome: human oral; feature: human-associated habitat; material: dental | place: China | collected 2052 ...
AAACTGGAACTCCTCCACGTGTTAAGGCGTCATCTATCAATTATGATGTGACTGAAATTCAGCCAGGTGATGAAAAAGCCAATCATTTCTCTTACACGTCTCGTGATGAGGACTATGTGAAAGATCAAGTTCCTTGCTGGTTGACTTATACCAATGCGGAAAGTCATGAGATTATCCAAAATAACTTGCATCGGGCTCCTATGTTTTCAGGAGTAGTCAAGGGAGTGGGGCCACGCTATTGCCCGTCTATTGAGGATAAGATCGTCCGTTTTGCGGACAAAGAACGCCACCAGCTTTTCTTAGAACCTGAGGGTCGTGATACAGAAGAAGTTTATGTGCAGGGGTTGTCAACTAGTTTGCCAGAAGATGTGCAGAAGGACTTGGTTCACTCTATCAAGGGTCTAGAAAATGCTGAGATGATGCGGACAGGCTATGCCATTGAGTACGATATGATTATGCCTCATCAGTTGCGGGCAACCTTAGAAACCAAGAAAATTTCAGGGCTCTTTACAGCAGGGCAGACCAATGGAACTTCTGGTTATGAAGAAGCTGCAGGTCAAGGGATTATCGCTGGGATTAATGCGGCCTTGAAAATCCAAGGTAAGCCAGAGTTGATCTTGAAGCGCAGTGATGGTTACATTGGAGTCATGATTGATGATTTGGTGACCAAGGGGACCGTAGAACCCTATCGACTTTTAACCAGCCGAGCTGAATACCGTTTGATTCTCCGTCATGACAATGCTGATATGCGTTTGACAGAGATGGGACGGGAAATTGGTCTGGTAGATGATGAGCGTTGGGCTCGTTTCGAGATTAAAAAGAATCAATTTGATAATGAGATGAAGCGATTGGAATCTATCAAGCTAAAACCTGTTAAGGAAACAAACGCTAAGGTAGAAGCGCTAGGCTTTAAGCCTCTGACAGATGCAGTAACTGCCAAAGAATTTATGCGACGGCCAGAAGTGTCTTATCAAGATGTGGTTCAGTTCATTGGTCCGGCGGCAGAGGAACTTGATGAAAAGATTATCGAGCTAATTGAAACAGAGATTAAGTATGAAGGCTATATTTCCAAAGCTCTTGATCAGGTTGAAAAGATGAAGCGCATGGAAGAGAAGCGGATTCCAGCAAATATTGACTGGGATGATATTGACTCGATTGCAACTGAAGCACGACAGAAGTTTAAGAAAATCAATCCAGAAACGATTGGTCAGGCTAGTCGTATTTCTGGTGTCAATCCAGCAGATATTTCCATTTTGATGGTTTACTTAGAAGGCAAGTCTAGAAGCATTTCTAAAAATCAAGCGAAGTAACTCTTGTAAAAGGCTTAGTTTTCTATGGGAAGCAGCCTTTTTGTGTAAATTTACAAGAGGTTTACAAAGTTGTAAACCTTAAAAGGCTGTTTTTCATTTTCTTTACCCTTGTTAAATGCTTTACTTATTGGGAGAAATTCGCTTTTTTCTTGGATTTATGGTAAAATGGCGGAATAAGAGGTCTATGATGAAAAAATTTCGTTTTGCCCCAATTCACTTGGCGATGGCGGGTCTAATTTCCTTTATAATTTTAGCCATCTGTCTGAGGCTTTTTGGTGATAGTTTGGCCATGCTAGCTGCTCTCATGCTTGTGCTGGCTCTTTTGATTGTGCTTTTTATCCAGCAACAGAGAGTATCAGAGCTAGATGAGATTGAGCAGATTCATTATGTCAATCATCAAGCAGAAGGAAGCCTCGCTTCCTTGCTGGATAAGATGCCAGTTGGTGTCATTAAAATCAGTGAAGATAACGGTGATGTAGAGTGGTTTAATCCCTATGCAGAACTGATTTTTACAACTGAAGATGGTGATTTTGATGCTGATATGCTCAAGAATATCATGAAGGCTGCTTATTCAGACTCTGGTCATTATGCTACGGTTGGAGACAAGAAATATTCGGTTTACTTGGACCGTGCATCTAGTGTGTTTTATTTTTTTGATGCATCCAATGAATACGAAGCGACCGTTGGTCTGGTAACAACGCGCCCCGTAATCGGGATTATCTCGGTGGATAACTATGATGATTTGGAAGATGTCGTTTCTGACACAGATATCAGTCATATCAATAGCTTTGTGGCCAACTTCGTAGCAGAATTTTCTGAGCAGTTTCACATGTTTTACCGTCGGGTTGGCATGGATCGGTTCTATCTTTTTACGGATTACACAGTGCTGGAACAGCTGATGGAAAATAAATTTTCTATTATTGATCAATTCCGGACGGAAGCTAAAAATCGAGAGCTGTCACTGACACTCAGTATGGGCTTTTCTTATGGTGATGGCAATCATGATGAAATCGGTCGGGTAGCCCTGCTTAACCTCAACTTAGCTGAAGTTCGCGGTGGGGATCAAGCTGTTGTCAAAGAAAATAATGACAATATGAACCCAATCTTCTTTGGTGGAGGAACGGCGTCAGCTGTTAAGCGCACGCGCACCCGAACTCGGGCTATGATGACTGCGATCTCTGATAAGATTAAGAGTGTGGATCAGGTCTTTATAGTCGGACATAAAAATCTGGATATGGATGCCTTGGGTTCTTCTCTTGGTATGCAACTCTTTGCTAGTAATATCATTGAGAAAGCTTATGTGGTCTATGATCCGTCCCAGATGGCTTCTGACATTGAGCGCTCCATTACAAAGCTCCAGCAGGAAGGGGCTGATTATCTGGTGCCGCTTTCTGAAGCAGTAAATATGGTGACCAATCGGTCGCTCTTGATTATGGTTGACCACTCCAAGATATCTCTGACTCTGTCTAAGGATTTCTTTGATCAATTCAGTCAGATTATCGTAGTGGACCACCATCGACGTGATGAAGACTTTCCGGAAAATGCTGTGATTGCCTATATCGAAAGTGGGGCTAGCAGTGCCAGTGAGTTGGTGACGGAGCTGATTCAGTTCCAGAATTCTAAAAAGAACCGTCTCAGTAAGATGCAAGCCAGCCTTCTCATGGCGGGTATCATGCTTGACACTAAAGGATTTTCATCTCGAGTCACCAGTCGGACCTTTGATGTAGCCAGCTATCTACGGACTCGGGGCAGTGACAGTGTTGTGATTCAGGACATTTCTGCTACGAATTTTGAGGAATATCGTGCGATTAATGAGCTGATTTTAAATGGCAAGAAGATTTTGCCTAATGTCATTGTAGCAGCTGGCCCAGAGGAGAACACTTATGATACGGTTGTCATCAGTAAGGCAGCTGATACCATGCTCTCCATGTCAGGAATTGAAGCTACTTTTGTCGTGAGCAAGAATACCAAAGGCTATGTGTCTATTTCAGCTCGCAGTCGCAGCAAGATCAATGTTCAGCGAATTATGGAAAAGTTGGGCGGTGGCGGTCATTTCAATCTGGCAGCAGCTCAAATTGAAGGTAAAACAGTTTCTGAGGTCCTTCAGTCGCTGAATCAAGAAATTATGGACCAAGTCATTAAAGAGGAAGTAATAATAGACGAGGAGAAAAAAGGATGAAAGTAATTTTTTTAGCAGATGTAAAAGGCAAGGGCAAAAAAGGCGAAATCAAGGAAATGCCGACTGGCTATGCTCAAAATTTTCTGATTAAGAAAAATTTAGCCAAGGAAGCAACAGCGCAGGCTATCGGTGAGCTGCGCGGTAAGCAAAAGTCTGAAGAAAAAGCACACGCTGAACTAGTGGCAGAAGCTCAGGCTATTAAAGCTAAGTTAGCAGAAGAAGCTACTCTTGTTGAATTTACTGAAAAAGTTGGTCCAGACGGCCGCACCTTTGGCTCTATTACCAGCAAGAAAATAGCAGAAGAGCTGCAGAAGCAGTTTGGCATTAAAATTGACAAGCGCCACATTAAGGTGGACTCACCGATTCGCTCCATTGGTCTGATAGATGTTCCAGTGAAAATTTATCAGGATATAACTGGGGTGATTCGTTTGCGGGTTAAAGAAGGATAATAGTGATTTGAAGGAAGGATTTACCGATGGCAGAGATTGATGAACTCCGAGCTCAGCCTCAGGATATTTTAGCGGAGCAGTCCGTCTTAGGAGCCATTTTCATTGATGAGAGCAAACTGGTCTTTGTTCGTGAGTATATTGAGCCTGCTGACTTCTTTAAGTATGCCAATCGCTTGATTTTCAAGGCTATGATTGACTTAGCTGACCGCGGGGATGCCATTGATGCAACGACGGTTCGTAATATTTTGGACAGTCAGGGTGACCTGCAGAATATCGGCGGTCTCAGCTACTTGGTGGAAGTGGTCAATTCTGTGCCAACATCTGCCAATGCTGAATACTATGCTAAAATCGTCGCAGAAAAAGCCATTCTGCGGCGGCTGATTTCGCGTCTGACAGAGTCTATCAATCAAGCCTACGATGGCGACCGGCTTTCAGAGGAAATTATCGCTGGAGCTGAAAAAGCTCTGATTGATGTCAGTGAAACAGCTAACCGTAGCGGTTTTAAGAATATCCGTGATGTGTTGAATCTTAACTTTGGCAATCTGGAGGCTCGGTCTCTGCAGACATCAGATATCACCGGAATTGCGACTGGCTATCGTGAGCTGGACAAGATGACGACTGGTCTGCATGAGGAAGAATTAATCATTTTGGCGGCTCGGCCAGCGGTCGGAAAGACGGCCTTTGCCCTTAATATCGCTCAGAATATCGGAACCAAGTTGGATAAGACTGTAGCCATTTTCTCTCTGGAAATGGGGGCGGAGAGCTTGGTGGACCGGATGTTGGCTTCAGAAGGGGTGATTAATTCTCACTCCATTCGTACGGGGCAACTGACAGATGAAGAGTGGCAGAAATATACCATTGCGACAGCTAATCTGGCCAATGCCAGTATTTATATCGATGATACACCAGGGATTCGGATTACAGAGATTCGCTCGCGGGCTCGAAAACTAGCCCAGGAAACGGGTAATCTAGGGCTGGTCTTGATTGACTATCTGCAGCTGATTACGGGAACGGGCCGTGAAAATCGCCAGCAAGAAGTTTCGGAAATTTCCCGTCAGTTGAAAATCTTGGCGAAGGAGCTCAAGGTTCCGGTCATTGCGCTGAGTCAGCTCTCGCGTGGCGTGGAGCAGCGGCAGGATAAGCGACCAGTGCTGTCTGATATTCGGGAATCAGGTTCCATTGAGCAGGATGCGGATATCGTTGCCTTCCTTTACCGAGATGATTATTATGATCGAGCCGGTGAGGAGGAAGAAGGCATTCCCAACAACAAGGTTGAAGTCATTATCGAGAAAAACCGGAGTGGAGCGCGTGGTACAGTAGAGTTAATTTTCCAGAAAGAGTATAATAAATTCTCAAGTATTTCCAAAAGAGAGGAAGAATAAAGATGAGTGATGCATTTACAGATGTGGCAAAAATGAAAAAAATCAAAGAAGATATCAAGGCGCATGAAGGACAAATCGTTGAGATGACGCTGGAAAACGGTCGTAAGCGCCAAAAAAGCAAGCAAGGCCGTCTGATTGAAGTTTATCCGTCTTTGTTTATCGTGGAATATTCCAATGAAGGCGGTCAGCCAGGGGAAATCTCCAATACTTATGTTGAGTCTTATACTTATTCTGACATTTTGACAGAAAAGAACCTCATCCGTTATTTTGATGAATAGAAAGGCCCAGCGGGTCTTTTTACTTATATTTGAAGCAATTCCTCAGTCAAATCGACTTATATAGAGGATGATAAGCAAAGAAAACAGGTGGTCATCATGATTAAAAATTTGGTTTTTGATTTGGGCAATGTCTTGATTGAATGGAATTCTGAGAAAATCTTATCCTATTTTGAACCTGAGGAAGGACGGCGGCAAGTGCTTAGACAGGCTATTTTTGAGTCAGGTGTCTGGCATCAGACGGACAAGGGAGAGCTGAGTTTGAAAGAAGCTTGTAATGAAGTGCAAGCTGGGTTGGACGATTCTTATCATTCTGCCGTTAAGAATGTCTTCTACCATTGGTATGAGGTTGTGCATGTTTACAGTGATTTACAGGAAAAGATTGAACTATGGGCTAAGCAAGGCTATCGAATCTATATCTTATCAACCACTTGCGAGATTTTTTACCATATTGAAAAAGCTGGTTTGTTACCCATCTATCCACTGCTATTAGGCTATACCCTTTCCTCAGAGGTCGGTGTCGTCAAGCCGGAAGCAGAGATTTACCAAAAGCTGTTGAAAAAATATAATCTGAATCCAGTGGAATCCGTCTTCATTGATGATATTCAGGCTAACTTAGATACGGCAGCTGAACTGGGCTTTGAAACCATTTTATCCACAAGTGAGACAGAGAATATCAGGGCTATGGAGGATTTGCTGGCTGCGAAAGGGAAGTTTGACTGATTAATGATAGTTTGCTTCACTTATAGTTGAAAAGGAGTGAGCCCAAGCTCCAACCTTGACATTTGCTGATGATTGCGCTATCATAGTTCTATATATGGGAGTCTGTGTACAGTCTGAGAGGAAGTGTAAGCTTCGACCGCACCTGATCTGGGTAATGCCAGCGTAGGAAACATACCGAAAAAATGTGGTATTTGTGCGCCTTTTCCGTATATGGAAAAGGCCTTTTCTTTTATCATCATTATCGAATGGTGATATCTTGAAGAATTGCGGCGCTAAAATGCAGGAAAGGAGGAAAAGCATTCTAATGAAAGCACTACAAAGGCTGATGCGACAGCAAATCGGTCTCTTAGGGATGCTGGGTGTACTTGTTATCTGGCAGGTCATGGGCTGGCTCAAGCTCTTGCCCAAGTTTATTCTGCCAACACCTCTGGAAATCGGTCAGGCCTTTATCAGAGATGCTGGCTTTCTAGCAAGTCATAGCTGGGCGACCTTAAAAGTAGCCTTGCTGGGTTTACTGCTGGGCCTGATCTTAGCCTGCATCTTAGCTGTGCTTATGGATAGCATGAGCTGGCTTAATGATCTGATTTATCCCATGATGGTCGTGGTGCAGACTATTCCGACCATTGCTTTGGCGCCAATTCTGGTTCTCTGGCTGGGTTATGGGATTTTGCCCAAGATTGTGCTCATTATTCTGACGACAACTTTTCCGATTATCGTCAGTATTCTGGACGGTTTTCGGCATTGTGACAGAGACACCTTGACTCTCTTTAAGCTCATGCAGGCCAATCGCTGGCAGATTCTCTGGCATTTTAAGATTCCAGCTAGTTTACCTTATTTCTATGCAGGTCTGAGGGTCAGTGTTTCCTATGCCTTTATCACGACCGTGGTTTCCGAATGGCTGGGCGGTTTTGAAGGCTTGGGTGTTTATATGATTCAGTCGAAAAAACTCTTCCAGTATGACACCATGTTTGCTATTATCATATTGGTTTCGGTCATCAGCCTTCTGGGAATGAAGCTGGTGGCTGTCAGTGAAAAATATGTCATTAAGTGGAAATAAGAGCTCAGCTCTGCTATTTTCCAAAGAAAGAAAAGAGGATAATAATGAAAAAAAGTTATAAAGTGTTGCTGGCAGGCTTGGCTGCCGTATCAATTATTGGCCTAGCGGCCTGCGGCCAGTCAGACTCGGAGTCAGCTAAGAAGGATAAAAAGATTGATTTTATCTTAGACTGGTCACCCAACACCAATCATACCGGCCTTTATGTGGCTCAGGAAAAGGGCTACTTTAAGGAAGCAGGCGTGGATGTAGATATCAAGTTGCCACCTGAAGATAGCAGTTCGGATTTGATTATCAACGGCAAGGCACCTTTTGGTATTTATTTCCAAGACTCTATGGCTAAAAAATTGGATAAGGGCGCGGAAATCACTGCTGTTGCGGCCATCGTTGAGCATAATACTTCGGGCATCATTTCCAAGAAGTCTGCAGGGATTACAAGTCCTAAAGACCTGGCTGGCAAGAAATATGGTACCTGGAATGACCCGGTGGAGCTGGGCATGCTCAAAACCTTGGTTGAAAGCCAGGGTGGGCAGTTTGATGAGGTAGAAAAAGTTCCCAACAACGATTCCAACTCCATCACGCCGATTGAAAATGGCTTGTTTGATGCAGCGTGGATTTATCATGGCTGGGACGGCATCATGGCTCAAACACAGGGCATTGATACAAATTTCTTTTATATGAAGGACTATGTCAAGGAGTTCGACTATTATTCTCCAGTCATCATTGCTAATAATGACTATCTGAAGAAGAATCCGGACGAGGCGAAAAAGGTCTTGCAGGCCATCAAGAAGGGCTATCAATATGCCATGGAGCACCCTGAAGAAGCAGCGGATATTTTAATCAAGAATGCACCAGAATTGAAAAACAAACGTGACTTTGTTTTGGCTTCTCAAAAATATCTGTCTGAGCAATATGCATCAGATAAGGACAAGTGGGGTCAGTTTGAGGCTAGCCGCTGGAATGCCTTTTACAAATGGGCCAAGGATAAGGGTATCGTGGACAATGACTTGAGTGACAAGGGATTCAGCAACGATTATATAAAATAATGACAGAAATTAAACTTGAAAATGTAAGTTATGCTTATGATGAGCAGCAGATTTTGAAAGATATCAGCCTACAGGTAGAAGCAGGTCAGGTCGTAGCGATTTTGGGACCTAGTGGAGTTGGGAAAACGACCCTCTTTAATCTGATTGCTGGGATTTTGGAGGTTCAGTCGGGCAGAATTGTCCTAGACGAACAGGAAAATCCTAAGGGACGGGTGAGTTATATGCTGCAGAAAGACTTGCTGCTGGAGCACAAGACGGTGCTGGGCAATGTCATCTTGCCCCTCTTAATCCGAAAGGTATCCAAAAAGGAAGCGATGGAGCAGGCAACTCAAATTTTGAAGGAGTTCGGGCTCTTTGATGTGGCTGGCAAGTATCCACATGAGCTGAGCGGGGGGATGCGGCAGCGCGTGGCTCTGCTGCGGACCTATATGTTCGGTCACAAGCTATTTCTTCTAGACGAGGCCTTTAGTGCTTTGGATGAGCTGACCAAGATGGAGCTACACGCTTGGTATCTGGATATTCACCGTAGGCTTGGTCTGACGACTCTCCTCATTACTCATAGCATCGAGGAAGCTCTGGCTCTCAGTGACCGCATCTATATTCTGAAAAATCGCCCTGGGCAAATCGTGGCAAGTTTATCGCTAAGCTGGTCAGACAGCAAGGATAAGGAACTGCAGAAGTTGCGATACAAGCAGGAGATTTTGAAGATTTTGGGAGTGTGAAGCAACTGCCTGAATTCCTTTGCTTTCAAGAAACAACTTTAATCAAGCCTTTTGGCTTGATTTTTTGCATAAGTCCCTTTACTTTTGACTTTATTCATGGTACAATAGCCCTTGTGTGAAATAGCAGCAGGAAAGCATGGAGCTCGTCAACAGAACATCAGCTATAAAAGTAGCCTTAGCTGTTTGGGCGAAAATGTTCTGCACGAATCAGGGCTTTCTAAGTGACTATTTCCTCAAAAATATTTTACAGGAGGACATTTTTATGTCACGTTATACAGGACCATCTTGGAAACAAGCTCGTCGTTTGGGTCTTTCTCTTACTGGTACAGGTAAAGAATTGGCTCGCCGTAACTATGTACCTGGCCAGCATGGACCAAACAACCGCAGCAAATTGTCAGAATACGGTTTGCAATTGGCTGAAAAGCAAAAACTTCGTTTCACTTACGGTGTAGGTGAAAAGCAATTCCGTAACTTGTTTGTTCAAGCTTCAAAAATCAAAGAAGGAATCCTTGGTTTCAACTTCATGCTTCTCTTGGAGCGTCGCTTGGATAACGTTGTTTACCGTCTTGGTCTTGCGACTACTCGTCGTCAAGCTCGTCAATTCGTAAACCACGGTCACATCCTTGTTGACGGAAAACGCGTTGATATCCCATCATACCGCGTAACTCCAGGTCAAGTGATCTCAGTTCGTGAAAAATCATTGAAAGTGCCTGCAATCCTTGAAGCTGTTGAAGCAACTCTTGGACGTCCAGCATTCGTATCATTCGATGCTGAAAAATTAGAAGGTTCATTGACTCGCCTTCCAGAGCGCGATGAAATCAACCCAGAAATCAACGAAGCACTTATCGTTGAATTCTACAACAAAATGCTTTAATTTGTATTTGTTCAGAAGCCGGTTTCCCGGCTTCTTTTTTAATACTCTCAATGAATTAATTAGAGCTATTTCCAACTTAAAAAATGTCAATGGATTGAGACAGCTGTTTTGGGAATTATCTTATTTTTTCTGCTCCTATCCAATCAGCTGAGACACTCTGTAAAGATTTTTTCCAGCTTTTTTACGGAAGATTTGCTGAAATGGTGTATAATGGGGACAAGACACAAACAGAAAATTGTATGAAAGGAGTAGCAATGAAGGTTCTAGTGACAGGAGCGACTGGCTTTCTAGGAAAGTATGTTGTTGAAGAGCTGGCTGAACAAGGCTATCAGGTGCGGGCTTTTGGCCGTAATCTGAAGGCTGGTCGGCAGTTAGAAGGTCCTTTAGTAGAGTTTTTTGCTGGAGATTTTACCAGAGAAGAAGAAATTTTTGCAGCCTGCGAAGGAGTGGATGCAGTGGTGCATGCTGGTGCTCTCTCAACGATTTGGGGACCCTGGGAGCAGTTTTATCAGACCAATGTAGTAGGAACCAAGTTGGTTATGGAAGCCTGCCGACATTTTGGAGTGCAAAGACTGGTCTATATTTCCTCTCCGAGTGTTTATGCTGCGGCGCGTGACCAATTGGCTATCAAAGAAGAGGCTGCTCCTCAGGAAAATGAGCTGAATTTCTATATAAAAAGCAAGCTCATGGCTGAGCGGATTGTCCGAAGTTATCCTCAAGTTCCATCAGTTATCTTACGTCCTAGAGGGCTCTTTGGTATTGGAGACACCAGTATCTTTCCTAGGATTCTGCGCTTAAGTCAAAAACTGGCGATTCCACTTATCAGAAATGGCCAGCAAATGATGGACATGACCTGTGTGGAAAATGTGGCCTTGGCTGTTCGTCTGGCTTTGGAAATTCCAGAAGCGCAAGGACAAGTTTACAACATTACCAACGGAGAATCCCGTCGTTTCAAGGATATGCTGGATGAAGCTTTGGAAGGTTTACAGGTTCGTAAACGTTATGTTAGGTTGCCTGCTGCTTTTCTAGGTCTTCTGGCACAGGGATTTGAAAGCTTTTATCGCTTTTTTAACATTGAAAAAGAGCCACCTCTGACTCTTTACACCTATTACTTAATGCGTTACAGTCAAACGCTGGATATATCAGCAGCAGTAAGGGATTTGGGCTATCAACCCAAGTTGACAATCAGTGAAGGGATTGCAAAATATGTCCAACATTATCGAGAAAATTGAGTATCTTCAGCCTGGGCGCTGCAGCAGTCACTTGCAACAGATGTTTAAGGGAGTTGCCAAGAAAAAAATGATTTTTCCAGCTGGTGTTTTCCTCTTGAAGCATCGTGAGAAAGGCTATATTCTCTATGACACTGGCTATTCTCCAGCTATTCTGAAGCCCAATTTCAAATACTGGCTTTATGGTCTGGGAACGCCTGTTGATATGTCAGAAGAGGAGCGTGTAGATCGGCTGCTTGAGCAAAAAGGAATTGCGCCAGAAGATATTTCTTATGTCATCTTGTCGCACTTGCATCCAGATCACATCGGCGGAGCCGCTTTCTTTCCCAAGGCTCGCTTCATTCTGACCAAGACCGTCTTCAAAACGTATCAACATGCCAAGCTTAAGGATTTGATTTTCAAGGAATTTCTTCCGCAGGATTTTGAGAGTCGGTTGGAAGTGGTGGAACCTCAGCAGGTCCAAGCAGAATTCCTCTATCGCAAGACAGTTGATTTGTTTGGGGATGGCAGTATATATCTGGCCTCAGTTGATGGGCATGCCGCTGGTCAAGCGTGTCTCTTTTTGCCAGATTATCATCTGTTTATCGGAGCTGATTTGTGCTGGGGCGTGGATCTGTTGCCTTACACGGAGCAGATGCGTTTCTTGCCGTCACTAATCCAAGATAGCAAGGAAGAATACATGGCCGGTGTGTCTTTGCTGCGGCAGTTGCTTGCTGTTGGCTATCAGGTGCTAGTCAGTCATGATCCGGCTGAGAGAGCGGAGCAGATTTTGTATGAAACTAGGAACATTTCTAAAAACCTTTAGCGTCATGCGCTGGGGGCATCAATTTAAAGATCGACAGGCTCTGGAACGCTATCAAGTCAAGGCTTTAGCAGCTTATCGGGAATTTCTGCAGCAGGAATCGCCTTATTTTAAATCAGGTATTCTAGCAGATTTTAAGATGAATAAGGCCTTTATGATGGAGCATTTCAATGAGCTCAATACTCAGGGACTGGATCGAGATGAGTTGCTAACCTTGGCTCTGGAGAGCGAGCGGACACGTGATTTCAGCCCCATGATAGGAGAAATTGCTGTCGGCTTGTCTTCGGGGACATCCGGTCACCGAGGTTTATTTGTCACCACTGAAAAGGAGCGCAGTATGTGGGCGGCAGCCATCTTGGCCAAGATGCTGCCTACAGGCAAACTCTTTGGACATAAAATAGCCTTCTTTCTTCGGGCAGATAACCAACTCTATCAGACTGTCAATTCAGGCTTGATTTCTCTGGAGTATTTTGATACTTTCCAGGGAGCTGAAGAACACGTAGAGCGCTTGAATGCTTACCAGCCGACGATTTTGGTAGCGCCAGCATCAATGCTCTTGGAGCTGGCAAAACAAGTCCAGGCAGGAAATTTGCAGATTGCCCCTAGCAAAGTCGTATCGGTGGCAGAGATTTTGGAAGAGCCAGATCAGCAGAGGATTCAAGCAGGTTTTGGTCTGAAAATGGTGGATCAGGTCTACCAAGCGACCGAGGGCTTTTTAGCCTGCAGCTGTGCCTACGGCAATCTTCATCTAAACGAAGATATTGTCCATGTAGATAAGCGCTACCTGGATGATAGGCGCTTTTATCCAATTATTACGGATTTTAAGCGGACTTCTCAGCCAATTTTTCAATATGAGCTGAATGATATCTTGGTGGAAAATCCTGAACCTTGCCCTTGCGGTTCGGTCTTTACACGGATTGACAGGATTGAGGGGCGCTCAGATGATATTTTCATTTTTGAAAATGCTGCAGGTCAGTCGGTGGAGGTCTTTCCAGACTTTATCCGCCGTTGTCTGCTCTTAGTTGATGGGATTGGAGAATATCAAGTCGCTCAGAAACAGGACTATTCGCTGACCATTGCTATCGAACATCATAGTCAGCAGCGAGAAGACGAGATTGTCCAGCAATTTCAAAACTTAGCGACTGATAAAGACTTTCTTATGCCTGCTATTTCTTTTGAAAATTATCAGCGGGACAGAAGCCGTAAGTTGAAACGTATCTATCGGGCTTAAGAATGCCCCCAGTGGAAAAATATATGAATCAGAGGCTGAAGCGCTTTGGCAGTTTACCCAGCTGCCGAGAAGCCCCAAGTCTGACAAGAAGGAGTTTAATATGACTGCAGTAAAGAATCATATAAAGATTGTTGGTTATGGTACGCATCTACCTAGAAATACTGTGACTTTTAAGGATCAGACCCGTTATCGAGTGGTGGAAAATGAAGAAACCCAGCTTTCTATGGCTGTTAAGGCGATTGAAAAAGCCCTGCAGCAAGCGGGCTTGACAATCAAAGACATTGACTGCATCGTGTCGGCCAGTGCAGTGGGCGTCCAGCCTATTCCCTGCACTGCGGCTCTGATTCATGAGTTGGTGGCTAAGGGCTTGTCCATCCCGGCCATGGATATCAATACGACCTGCACTAGCTTTATCTCGGCTTTGAGTCTCATGTCTCATTTGTTGGAGGCTGGTGAGTATCATAGGATCCTCATCGTGTCCAGTGAGGTTGGAAGTTTAGGGCTTAATCCCAATCAGAAAGAAAGTTTTGAGTTGTTCAGTGATGGTGCGGCTGCTTTGATTTTTGAAGCAACAGAGGAAGAAAGAGGGGTCATCTCCAGCATGCAGCGGACCTGGTCTGAGGGAGCTCATGATACAGAGATTCGCGGTGGTTTGACATCTTTTCAGCCTAAGGAGTATTCGGATGCTACCAAAACTCACTACATGTTTGACATGAATGGCAAGAAGATTCTCTTGCTTTCTGCCAGAAAAATTCCGGAAATGTTTAAAGAATTTAAAGAAAAGAGCGGCCTCAGCCTATCTGATTTGGATTATATCATTCCGCATCAGGCGAGTCGTGCTCTGCCAATGGTCATGCGCAGCTTGGGTATACCTGATGATAAATACCTTAATATTGTGCAAGACTATGGTAATATGGTGTCAGTGGCAGTGCCCTTTTCTCTCTGTTATGCTTTGGAGCGCAACCTAGTCAGAGAAGGGGATACCATCGCTCTGATGGGAACAGCAGCTGGTATGACAGTCAATATGTTGGCTATGAAATTATAATACAATAAAAATAGGGTGTACAGAACCAAAAGAGGTTTTATACACCCTGTTTAATTTTTCAAAATATCAGAAGAGCCAGGATCCATTGGATTCGAGCAACTTCTTACAGCATTTTCAAAAGAAATTCTGCTATTTGTTCAGGACTTTCTTTTTTCCCTCTGGAAACCCACATCTGGCAGACGCCGAAGAAGGCATTAGCGAGAAAGACCCGGCTGTATTCTTTTTCAAAATGATTGTAAATGCGATTGCTAAAACGGTCCTGTAGGTTATCCGCCAGCATCACCTGCAGCTTGTGGCGCAAGAAATTTTGAATCTCTTTCGTACCGTTTTCCGTCAAAAGGGCGGCTAAGAGCGGCTCTTGCTGGAGGAACTGAAAGACCTCCGTAATCGCAGTTTTGATATCTTCTTGATTGTTCTCAAAAATATATCCCAACTGATGAAAGAGGTTTTGCTGATAACGTTCAATCATATCGTACTTGTCCTTGTAGTGAGTATAAAAACTACTACGGCTGATGCCAGCAGCTTGAGCTAGCTGGACAGTAGTGATATGGTCGAAGGACTGCTTATGCAGTAGTGTAACCATGGCTCTTTCAATAATAGCCTTGGTTTTTCGGCGCTTATTGCTTTCTAACATAAAATCTCCCTTTGAGGCTAAGCCTCAGTCTGCTCTTCAAGCTAATAGCTATCATAGCAAACTACTTTTTCTTTTTCTCCACGTACCATTATATCAAATGTTTTTCCAGTGGAAAAGAGTTAAATTCCGGAATTAAGCATAGATAGTTAAAATTTTATCTTAATTAGGCTTGATTGACTGGCAAAAAGCAGTAAAAATAGCGAAGCTGAGACTTAAAGTAAAGTCTCGGCCTTCGTTTTGAGCATTATTTAAAGTAGAGATAGTCGGGGTCAGGAGTGACGTAAAGTAGCTCGCCCTCTTGCGAGAAGATAATAGAGATTTGCTCATTTTTATAAGAGTAAATTATGTAGGTGTTTTGTAATCTTGATGCTTGAGCAATGTCAACTGCACCCGCTAAGAAAGCACGCGCTTGTTCGGTACTTATTTTTTGCTCCTGAGCCAGTCTTTTAAGATTTTCTAATTCTTTGTCTTGGAAGGCTTCATATTCAGAAGCGAGATCGGTGCTTATTTTTTCTGGTTCGCCGAGAATACTTTTAACTTTTTCTTGGGTATATCCTTTAAATTCAGGAATTTGAGCTTCAAAACCGCCTGATTCATAGGATTGGTAATAAACCTTGGCATTGCCAGTCACATAAATCTTGTCTTTCTTAGCATGATCGGCATCTTCTGGAAGACCATCTGTGGTTTTTTCTGGTTCTTTTCCGTCCTCTTGATGTTCAGAGCTGCTGGAAGATGAAGATTCTTTTGTTATAGGTTTTTTGCTGTCAAAACTTTTAGACTTGTTGGAGCTATCTTTCTTGTCTAGGTTTTTAGTCGCAGAAGACTGAGCTGGACGATTTGACCTTTGTGGCAAAAATAAACGGCAGGCTGATAGCAGAAATAGTGCTGCAACTAGAGAAAATAAGCTAAATGGTGTTCTTTTTTCATTGTCTAAAACCTTTCTTTACTGCGCTAATCTGACTGGAGCTGCTGTGGTGTGAGACGTCTGCTGACAGCAGTGATTCATATGGAACCGTATCGTCAAGTTAATAGCTCGATGCTTGGCTCCATTTACCTCGCCTATCATTCTAATATAATGCTGATTTTCTGTGTAGCTACCTGTGAGAAAATGCCTTTTGTTTACAGATTATTCAGGGATTAAAGGCACTAGGGCCAACTTATTCCGCTTCCCTACAATCTTTTTAAACAAAATTAGACACGGTGTCTAATTTTTAAAGAATAAACTTGTAATAATTTTCGATTGGTGTATAATCAATTTTATCGAAATTTGGACACTGTGTATAATTTTTAGGAGGTAGACATGTTAAGAGAATGGAAAGCTATTTTAAAAAAGCCGACTTTTATCATTGTGATGTTAGGAGTCTCAATGATTCCTGCCTTATATAACGTTATTTTCTTGAGCTCCATGTGGGATCCGTATGGAAAGGTATCGGACTTGCCAGTGGCGGTCGTCAATCAGGATAAAGCTGTAACTGCTAGTGGCAAGACCTTGTCTATAGGCGAGGATGTTGTTTCCAGCCTCAAGGAAAATAAAAATCTGGATTTTCACTTTGTCAGTAAAGAAGATGCTCAAAATGGTTTGGAAAAGGGTGATTACTACATGGTTGTGACGCTTCCAAGTGATTTATCTGAACGTGCAGCCAGTATTTTGAGCGATAATCCTCAGCAAATGAAGATTGACTATCAAACGTCTAGTGGCCACAGCTTTATTGCTGGTAAGATGAGTGATTCAGCCATGGCTTCTTTGAAGCAGACGGTGGCGCAAAATGTGACGGATACTTATACAAGCGCCATATTTAAGAATATGGGAGATCTAAAAACTGGCTTGGTGAAGGCATCTGATGGTGCTCAGCAATTAGCATCTGGCAGCCAACAACTAGGTTCAGGAAGTCAGACAATTGCAGATAACTTAAGAACTCTGAATCAAGCTACGAGCAAATTATCGTCTGGTGCAGCTCAATTTAATACAGGACTACAGACTTATACTGGGAGTGTCGCACAAGTATCGTCTGGACTGGGTAGTTTGTCAAACGGGATAAACACTTATGCAAATGGTGTAAGTACTGTGGCCACAGGTGCAAATCAGCTGTCGGGTCGATCAGCAGACTTATTGGGTGGAGTCCAACAGCTCACCCAGTCAGGAGATGGAGTTCAGGCCTTATCGACAGGTGTAACGAATCTGAACACTGGCTTGGCTACATTAAAGTCATCGGTAGATACAACCTTAGCTAACAATCAGCAAAACGTGAATGATTTGGCAACTGGCTTGACTCAGTTGAATGCTAGTATTCAAGCTGCAGCAAGTGACTCAGCAGTGCCAACAGACAGCATTGAAGCTTCGCTGACTAGCATAGCAGCATCCGCTCAGGCCATTATCAATAATAATCAAGACGCCAAGGCCGCAGCTTTGGCAAGTGTCCAAGGGACGAGTACTTATCAAGGACTTTCTAGCGAGGCTAAGGCTGAGATTGATGCAGCAGTCGGTGCTAGTCAAGCGGGAAGTGACCAATCTGCTCAGGCAATTTTATCAGAAGTTGATACGATGAGGGCTTCTCTTGAAACGATAAAAGGCGCTAGTCAAACAAAAATTAGTCAGTTAGAAGGCGCATCAAATCAAGTTCTGCCACAGGCAGCTAACATGATCAATGGCCTTTATAATGGCTTATCAACGGTGAGTGCAGGCCTCGGTTCAGCAAGTGGAGGAGCCAATCAACTAGTCGCAGGTGTAGACACCTTAAATGATAAACTAACGACTGGCGCGACACAATTGGAACAAGGGGTGACAAGCTATACTAATGCAGTCGGTCAGCTATCTGAGGGGACATCAGCTTTGGCAAGTAAGAACCCTGATTTGCTAGCAAATACAACAAAATTAGCAAATGGGGCAGCACAATTAACAAATAAATCGCCAGAATTGACCTCTAGTTTCGGGAAATTAGCAGATGGAACCAATCAATTAGCGAGCGGCACGGAAAAGCTGGCTGATGGCAGCAGTGCTTTAACGGATAATCTCTCTAAACTTACTGTGGGAACGAGTGATTTGTCCAATGGCCTCTCAGATGCAGGCGATAAATTGTCGGCTGTTTCAACCAAGGAAGACAATGCAAAAACTCTGGTAGATCCTCTGACACTGAGCAAGACAGATGAGAACAAGGTAGAGAAAAACGGCATTGGGATGGCGCCATATATGATTTCAGTAGCTTTATTTGTGGCAGCTATTTCAACCAATATCATCTTTAGCACACTTCCATCGGGTCAAGAACCTAAGACGAAACGAGACTGGCTGAAGGCCCGTATAGAGGTAAATGGAGTCATTTCTGTCGTAGCGGGTGTTTTAGTCTATGGTGCTGTGCACTTGATAGGCCTATCTGCAAACCATGAGTGGGCAACCCTTGGTTTGATTGTCCTAGCCAGCATGACCTTTATGGCTCTTGTGACCGCTTTGGTTACTTGGGATAGCAAGCTCGGCGCCTTTGCCTCTCTGATTCTCTTGCTCTTACAGCTGGCTTCTAGTGCAGGAACCTATCCGCTGGAGCTGACTAGTAAGATTTTCCAAGTTATCAACCCTTGGCTGCCAATGAGCTATTCTGTATCGGGCTTACGCCAAACGATTTCCATGAATGGCCAAATAGGTACTCAGGTGCTCTTCCTTGCTTTTGTTTTAGTTCTTTTCATGGCGCTTGGTACTCTGGTCTATCGAACAGATAAAAAACAGCTAGCTTAGGGCACATGCTTTTATGAATCTGTAAAAATGTAGATGGAAAGTCTATCTGTAATTCTTTTACTTTTTCTCTAATCAACATCTCCTGAAAAGGGAGGTGTTTTGTTTTCTTTAAGTTTTCTTTATCCTTCTTTTAAGTTTTCATCTTTAAAATTGCATTACATTCAAGAAAGATAGAGAGGGGAGAAGCCCATGGCCGAAAAAATTTTTCAAAATCATTTTCAGCGCTTTGAAACCAAATACGTCATTTCTAAGGAAACCTTGCTGGGATCTATTGCTAGAGTTTGAAGGCTATCTGGTGGAGAATGAGCGAGCTTATTCGACCATTAACAATCTCTACTACGATACACCATCTTATCAGCTTATTCGTGAGTCTTTGGAAAATCCTTGCTTTGACGAAAAGGTGCGCTTGCGGACTTATCAAGAGCATCCGACCGAGGATAGTCAAGTCTTTTTGGAAATCAAGAAAAAGACGGAGAATCTGGTCACCAAACGCCGGCTTGCAGCAGATTTGCTGACAGCGGAAGCCTATCTGGACGATGATTACAGTCAGCTGACTGACCTTCAGATAGATAAGGAAATGGTCTGGTTGACCCGGCATTTTGGCCATATTCAGCCTATGATGTATATCGGCTACAATCGTTATTCGATGAAAGGGATTGAGGATGAGCGGATTCGGATTACCTTTGATCACGACCTGACCTACCGTCCTTATGATCTGAGTCTCTTAGCCGGTCGCCATGGAGATCATCTCCTGCCAGCCAATCATGTCATTATGGAAGTTAAAATTCCAGAAGCTTGTCCGCTATGGCTGAGTGAAATCATGGATCGCTACCAACTGTCTCCGAGCTCTTTCTCCAAATATGGCTTTGCTTATAAAAAAGCAAACTGTATCAGCAGCAAATAAAATAGATAGGAAAAGAAAAATGAAACAATCAAAATCAATCCTTAAAAAAATTAAATTGATGATCCCACTGGTCTTGATGACAGCTGTGCTGGGAGCATGCAGTTCAAACGCCAGCAGCTCTACAACTTCAAGCAGCAACCAGACTGCTAATGCTACCAGTACCAGTCAGACTAAGACTAATACTTCTGATTATTTTGCCTCAGAGGACTCAGATGCTTCTTATGATGAGTCCAAGGCGACGACTATCAGCTTGAGTGGCTCTAGTGCTAAGACCTCTGGTGACGGTGCTAGTGTCTCCGGCTCGACTGTGACAATCTCTGAAGCTGGGACCTATGTCGTTTCCGGGACGAGCGAAAATGTGCAGATTGTCGTCAAAGCAGGTGATAGCGACAAGGTTCAAATCGTCCTAAATGGCGTAACCATGAGCGGGACAGACGCAGCTATCCTAGTAGAAAATGCGGGTAAAACAAGCCTGACTCTGGCTGACGGCAGCCAAAACACCATCTCAGACTCATCTAATCACAGTAATACGGATGTTGATGCGACAATCTATAGTAACTCTGACCTGACTCTCAACGGCTCTGGCAGTCTGACAGTTGATGGCAAGTATGAAACAGCGATTAAGTCTGAGCAGACCTTGCGAGTGACAGGTGGCACTTATACGCTCAAGGCAGCTAAGCATGGTCTGTCAGCAGCGTCAGCCATTAATATCAAGGACGCTACTATCGATATCACAGCGACAGAAGATGCTATCCATGCAGATAATGATGAAGATATTTCTCTGGGGAATCTTTATATCCAGTCCGGTACCATCACGATTAATGCTGGTGATGATGGTCTGCACGCTAGCAATATAGCTTTGATTGATGGTGGGACGATTACGGTTTCCAAGAGTGTAGAAGCTCTGGAAGGAACCAATGTTACCATTAACGGCGGGAAATTGGATCTTTATGCGACAGATGATGGTATCAATGCAGCTAGTGATGTAACTGGAGCTGATATCTTTATCAAGATTACTGGTGGCGATATCAAGGTCGAGGTCGGTGAAGGCGATACCGATGCTATCGACTCCAACGGCGATGTCATTATGTCAGGAGGAAACTTAGACATTACTTCTACGGTATCGGCCTTTGACTTTGACGGAACGGCCACCTACACTGGCGGTACCATCACGGTCAATGGTGAAAGCCGGACAGAAATCACAGCAGACGGACCTGGCGCTGGTGGACCCGGTGGCGGCGGTGCCCCAGGCGGTTTTGGTGGCCGATAAGAAAGCCGACGAGATAACAATAAAATAGTGCCTAATGAAAGAGAAGAATCCTCATTCCAGCTGGAATGAGGATTTCTTGCTATTCATCAATTCTGATAGATAATTTCTCCGTATCCACCGTCACTTGAGCACCGATGCTAATGGTAAAGAGTGGCTGAGTATGGGCGAAGTCCAAGTCATAGAGGACGGGAATCGTCTTTAGAATTGGATGTTTGTCCAAGATATAAAGGAGTAACTCCTCTGTCATCTTACATTCTTTTGGAAAGCGGCCGATGAGAAGGGCCTGCGGGTTAGGATAGGCCTGGAGGAGGGCAGCTAGATTGCGGTCAAACTCCACATAATCATCTTCCTCGGCCTCTTCAACAAAGAGAACATAGTTCTCATCTGTCGGGGCGTAGGGCGTGCCACGCAGGAGTGAGAAGGTGGAGAGATTGCCCCCGATAACAGTGGCTTGGGCTTGTCCATGATGATAGACTTTCCACTTCGTTTCATGGAAGGTCAGTGGGGCATCGGGCAGATACCAAGCATTGTCGCCCCATTTTTCACTAGGAGTCAGCTCGTAAGAAGTATGGCTGACGGCCTTGAGCCAGCTCTCAGTCTGATAGTCCTGCAGGGCATCCATCTTAAAGCTGGAGTAGGAGGGACCCATATAGGTTTTCATGCCAGTCTTAGTGTAAATAGCACTGAGCAAGGCTGTTGTGTCCGAGTAGCCGCAGAAAATCTTAGGATTTCTAGCAATCAATTCAAAGTCCAGATAGGGCAGGAGTTCATTGCAGTTGAAACCGCCGATAGTGGCCAGAATAGCATCAACGGAGTCATCCGAAAAGGCAGCATGGATGTCTGCCACCCGGCTTTCGATGGAGGCAGAGCCTAACATATCATTTTCCAGATAATGCTCCGAAAAAGACACGGTAAATCCTAGCTTTTCCAAGCGCTCCTTGGCGGCTAGATTGGCCTCAAAGCCACCGATGTGTTCGATTGACGACGAGGGGCTGACGACCCGAATGTGCATACCAGGTGTGAGTTTTTTCATAGGAACCTCCTTGGGATAAATTTTTATAGAATATCATAGCACAAAGGCCAAGACCTGTAAAGCAAACTTAGGTCAGTGCGGGAATTTTTATCAAAAAAAGGGAGCCGCTGAAGACTCCCTGATTGTATATATTCTTTTCTATGATTTATTCGCTGAGCTTAATGCTACCGCTTTCGACGCTGGCAGTAAGTGTAGTTGTCGGATTTTCGACTTTACGGATGGCAGAGCCGCCAAGTTCATGGCCTTTGGAGTGCTCTACACTTATACTACTAGGGATGTCAATTTCACCTAGATCCGTTTTCAGATCAAAGGATAGCTGCGACAAACTGCCAGAAACCAGATGCAGATTAATATCGCCCAGTTGGTTAGTGATAGAGATTGTACCAGCTAATTCCAACTGTTCAGAGTTCAGTGAGCCGCTTGAGATTTTCAGAGTGCTGTCGGAGATTTTGCTCGAGTTTAGATTGACCTCTCCCAGAGAGTTTGCTATTTCGCCAGATGCGAACTGGCTGTTGCTCAGAGTGATGGTACCCGAAGAATCAATGATTTTTCCAGAGCTAATCTGACTGTTATTGATGGTAATCTCTCCCAGAGAGTTCTTAAATTTACCAGATGCGAATTGGCCATCATTCACAGTCAACGAGCCCTGAGATAGAGAGAAGTCAGCATTTTTGGCTGATAGATTGGACAGCGTAACATCTCCTAATGACGAACTGCCGCTGAATGTCTCAAGCTTGGTCCCCTTGGGCAGGGAAAGCTCCACAGTACGCTTCTCCTGAGATTCTTGGTCAAATAAGCTGAGTAAGGAGCGGATGCCAGTGCTTATGTGGAAGGAGCGGATGTCAGTGCTTATGTGGAAGGAGTCTGCACCATCTTCCTTGATGTTTAAGTTTCCATTTTCAGAACTTGTTGTTATTTTTCCAAGCATGCTGCCGCCAATCTGATAGTTGCCGTCTCTTTGGTAATAGGTCAAGTGAGCCTTGTCATCAGGAGATTCGCTGATGACGAGGTTTCTAGCTGCTAAGTTGATATTTAGGGAAGAAAGATCAGAGAAACTTTCTTCTTTTTTCGTTAGTTTTACCTTGCTTTTGGTAGAATTGACCAAGTCATTGACACCGCCTGTAATGGAGCCGATAGTTGTCAGGGCTCCACCAAAGAGGCAGGCTAAAATAGCTGCAGATAAAAGAGGTTTTTTCAATTTGATGTTAGCCATGACGTGTTCCTTTCTTTGCGAAAAGTTGAGCTAGTTTGACAAAGCCAGCCTTGCCAAACTGAGTAACAGGAGAAATGCCTGCGTAGAAGATGCCGGACAGTCCCAGAACTAGAACACTGAGCCCCAGAGTGAACAGGAAGGCCGGGATCGATGTCGTCAGTCCCACTGTCAAAGTGTCCCAGATCAGGCTGATTCCAAAAATAAAGAAGGCAAAGGCACCTATAGCCATGACGAGAGCAAAGATAAAGACTAAGAGGAAGAAAACGAAAGTCAAAAGAGCTGCTACTATAAAGAGCGGAATAGCCAAGGGTGCTGCCAAAATGGATAGGATAGCAATCTGGACGATGTTCTTAGTGTTTTTTGATGAACTGCTGTCTTGATTATCTTCCTCGACTTTTTTGTCCAAAAGATTTAGCATAATCTCGTGGGCCGCTTCCTTTGGGCTGCCTAAATCAGCAATAGCAGCTGCCTCGCCCTCTGGGCCTACCTCGTCGAAGTACTCAGTGAAGTAATCCATAGCTTCCTGGTAGTCCTTGCGTGGCAGTTTTTTCAGATATTTTTCTAGCTCAGCTAGATACTCGGTTCTTGTCATGACGGATGCTCCCTTCTATGATACCGCTGATGGTCATGGTATAAGTTTGCCACTCTTCTTTTAGAGTGAGTAAATGTTCATGCCCGTAGGCAGTGAGTGAATAGTATTTTCGTTTTCGTCCTTGGTACTCCTGCGAATAAGTCGTGAGGCAGTCATTTTGCTCTAGCTTCTTCAGAATAGGGTAAAGTGTTGATTCTTTGATATTGGCAATCAGCTTGATCGTCTGGCTGATTTCATAACCGTAGGAATCGTCTTTTTCAAGGATGGCTAAGATGAGAAACTCAATCAAAGCCGATGATGTGGGGAAAGACATAGGACCACCTCCTTGTGTAAAATATTTATATATAATCTTTCTATATATAGTCTACAACCTCTTAGGGAAAAAGTCAAGCAAAATATATAAAATTTTTATATATTTTTTTAAAAAGTCTTTTAATGGCTGTTTATAAGGCACATCAAAGTACCTTTCTTCCTTACAAGAACTTTACATCTTCCTTAGCTTTTGTGTTGAAAACATCTTCCATAAAATGGTAAAATGGTGTAAGTCTAACTAAAAATATAAGAGAGATCTATGGAAAAACATCAAACCCTATATAAATTTTTGGGCCAAACCCTACTATATTTTGTTATCTTTCTGGCCTTGCTTTATTTCTTTAGCTATCTGGGTCAGGGTCAGGGCGGCTTTATCTATAATGAATTTTAATGTGAGAGAGTAGGAAACAATGTCAAATAAAGTGATACATGATATGATTGAAGCGATTGAGCATTTTGCTCAGGTGCAGCCGGATTTTCCAGTTTATGATATTTTAGGTCAAGTTCATACTTATGGCGATTTAAAGAAGGATTCCGATTCGTTGGCGGCTCAGATTGACCGTTTAGGACTTCCTGACAAGTCTCCGGTTGTGGTCTTTGGTGGTCAGGAATACGAAATGCTGGCTACTTTTGTGGCCTTGACCAAGTCTGGTCATGCCTACATTCCTATCGACAGTCATTCAGCCTTAGAGCGCGTAGCAGCGATTGTGGAAGTTGCTGAGCCAAGCTTGATTATTGCCATCAATGATTTTCCGCTGGCAGATGTGGCAGCTCCTATTTTTAGTGCGGAGCAAGTTCAGGCAGCCTTCAGAGAGGGAGCGCCCTATGAGCTTAGCCATCCGGTGCAGGGAGATGACAACTACTATATTATTTTCACATCGGGAACGACTGGCAAGCCTAAGGGAGTGCAGATTTCCCATAATAATTTGCTCAGCTTTACGAATTGGATGATTACGGATAAGGAGTTTGCGACTCCGGCTCGTCCTCAAATGTTGGCTCAGCCGCCTTATTCTTTTGACTTGTCAGTCATGTACTGGGCGCCGACTTTGGCCTTGGGAGGAACTCTTTTTGCCCTACCTTTGGCTGTGACTCAGGATTTCAAGCAGCTGTTTGAGACGATTCTCAGTCTGCCTATTGCTATCTGGACTTCAACGCCTTCCTTTGCGGACATGGCCTTGCTGTCGGATGACTTTAATAGTCAGAAGCTGCCTCAGCTGACGCATTTCTATTTTGACGGCGAGGAGTTGACGGTCAAGACAGCTCAGAAGCTGCGCGATCGCTTCCCTCAAGCTCGCATTATCAATGCTTACGGTCCGACTGAGGCAACAGTGGCCCTATCTGCAGTAGCAGTGACGGATGAGATGCTGCAAAATTGCAAGCGCCTGCCGATTGGCTATACCAAAGCGGACTCTCCGACCTTTGTCATTGATGAAGAGGGACAGAAGGTGCCGAATGGCCAGCAGGGAGAAATCATCGTCTGCGGCCCAGCCGTATCTAAGGGCTATCTGAATAATCCTGAGAAGACAGCGGAGGCCTTCTTTGAATCTGAAGGTCTGCCAGCCTATCATACAGGAGATGTAGGCTCGATGACAGATGAAGGTCTGCTACTCTACGGTGGCCGGATGGACTTCCAGATCAAGTTTAATGGTTTCCGTATTGAGCTGGAGGATGTGTCTCAGAACTTGAACAAATCGAAATACGTTGAATCTGCAGTGGCTGTGCCCCGCTACAACAAGGACCACAAGGTTCAAAATCTGCTGGCCTATGTCATTCTCAAAGACGGTGTGGCTGAGCAGTTTGAGCGAGAAATCGATATTACCAAGGCAATCAAGGAAGATCTGCAGGATATCATGATGTCCTACATGATGCCGTCCAAGTTCCTCTATCGAGAGACTCTGCCTCTGACTCCAAATGGCAAGATTGACATCAAGGGGCTGATTAGCGAGGTCAATAAGCGATGATGGATTTCTTGAAACAGCTGCCTCACTTGGAACCCTACGGCAATCCAGTTTACTTTGTCTATATCGTTCTGGCAGTTCTGCCAATCTTTGTTGGACTTTTCTTTAAGAAGCGCTTCCCTCTTTATGAAGCCTTGGTCAGCTTGGTCTTTATCGTCCTGATGCTGACAGGTCCCAGTCTGGCGCAGCTTTGTGCTTTGCTGGGCTATGTCATCTGGCAGATAGTTTGGGTTTATTCATACAAGCTCTATCGCCGGTCGCGGGACAGCAAGTGGATCTTTTATCTGCATACCTTGATGGCGGTTCTGCCACTTGTGCTTGTTAAGGTAGAGCCCGCAATCAGCGGTCATCAGTCTCTCTTTGGCTTTTTGGGGATTTCCTATCTGACCTTTCGTTCGGTAGGGATGATGATTGAGATGCGCGATGGAGTTCTGACAGAATTCACGCTCTGGGAGTTCCTGCGTTTCCTGCTCTTCATGCCGACCTTTTCGAGTGGCCCCATTGATCGTTTTAAGCGTTTCAATGAAGACTATTTGAACATTCCTGAGCGCGATGAGCTTCTGGATATGCTGGAGCAGTCTGTCAAGTATATCATGCTAGGCTTTCTCTATAAGTTTATCCTAGCACATATCTTTGGACATCTCTTGCTGGGTCATGTCAAGACCTACGCCCTCTATACCGGCGGTTTCTTTAATCTGGGAACTCTGGGCGTCATGTATGTCTTTGGCCTGGATCTCTTCTTTGACTTTGCCGGTTATTCGATGTTTGCACTAGCTATTTCTAATCTCATGGGAATCAAGAGCCCTATCAACTTTGATAAGCCCTTTCTCTCACGCGATTTGAAAGAATTCTGGAATCGCTGGCACATGAGTCTGTCCTTTTGGTTCCGTGATTTTGTCTTTATGCGGCTGGTCATGGTCCTGATGCGCAATAAGGTCTTTAAAAACCGCAACACGACCTCTAGTGTGGCCTATCTGATCAACATGCTGATAATGGGCTTTTGGCATGGTGTGACCTGGTACTATATCGCCTACGGTCTCTTTCATGGAGCTGGTCTAGTCGTCAATGATGCCTGGCTGCGCAAGAAGAAAACGCTAAACAAAGAGCGCAAGGCCAAAGGGCTTCCGCCTCTGCCAGACAATAAATGGACCCAAGCTTTGGGGATTGTGGTGACCTTTCACGCAGTCATGTTCTCATTTTTGATCTTTTCTGGATTTTTAAATGAGCTTTGGTTTAAAAAATAAAAATGAATGAGGAAGAAAAATGGATATAAAAGCAGAAGTAATTGAAATTATTGAAGAACTATTTATGGAAGATGTGTCAGACATGATGGACGAGGATTTGTTTGACGCTGGTGTCCTAGACAGTATGGGAACGGTCGAGTTGATTGTTGAGCTGGAAAACCGTTTTGACATCCGCGTGCCAGTGTCAGAGTTTGGCCGCGATGACTGGAACACAGCCAACAAGATCGTTGAAGGCGTAACGGAGCTTCGCAATGCTTAAACGACTCTGGCTGATTCTGGGCCCAGTTTTCTGCGCTATGGCCATGGTTGCCCTGCTCTTTTTCTTCTATCCGCTTGATAAAAAACATGATATAGAAGCAGAGAAGCGCTCGGCAGTGACCCTGACAGCAGAAAACTTCAAGAGCCGCAGTAAGAAGGTGACAGCCTTAACCGATAAGAAGATGCGTTTTGTTCCCTTCTTTGGATCTAGCGAATGGTTGCGCTTTGATAGTATGCATCCGGCAGTGCTGGCTGAGAAATACGACCGCTCCTATCGTCCCTATTTTCTAGGCCAGCGCGGGGCAGCATCGTTTAATCAGTACTTTGGTATGCAGCAGATGTCCTCTGAGTTGGAGGGACAAACGGCGGTCTATGTAGTGTCGCCCCAGTGGTTTACCAAGACTGGCTATGATGCTTCGGCCTTTCAGCAGTACTTCAACAGTGATCAGCTGACGGCTTATCTGTCTCAGCAGCAAGGAGATGCGGCGGCGCAATATGCAGCCCAGCGCCTCCTGCAGCTCTATCCAGATGTCGCTATGGCAGAGAGCGTCCAGAAGCTGTCTGAAGGTAAAAAGCTGAGCAGCTTTGAAGAGCGCCATATTGAGATGATGGCTCATCTTAATGAGCGCCAAGATGCTTTTTTTAGCAATTTTGCTGCCCTCAATAATGGAAATTATGACCAGCGAATTTTGCCTTATATGGCGGATTTGCCAGACACCTTCTCCTATAAAGCTTTGGAAGAGATTGCCACAGCAGAAGCCAAGAAGAAGACCAATAACAATCAATTCGGCATAGACAATCAATTTTACAAGACCCGTCTGGCCGGCAAGGTTGCCAAGCTCAGAGGTTTTCAGACCAAGCAATCTTATGAAAAATCCCCTGAGTACAACGACTTGCAGCTGGTTCTGGACCAGTTTGCCAAGTCAAAGACCAATGTCATCTTCATCATTCCACCGGTCAATTCTAAGTGGATGGAGTATACAGGTCTCAGTCCTGAAATGTACCAGCGGACGGTGGCTAAGATTCGCTACCAGCTGGAAAGTCAGGGTTTTACCAACATTGCTGATTTTTCTAAGGACGGCGACAAGCCTTACTTCATGCAGGATACTATTCACATGGGCTGGAATGGCTGGCTGGCCTTTGACAAGGCGGTTGATCCTTTTGTAGCTAATCCACAGCCGGCGCCAAACTACCAGATGAATGACCGCTTCTTCACTAAGGAATGGTCTCAGTATACTGGCAAACCAGAAGAATTCAAATAAGGTTGGGACTTTCCAGCCTTATTTTTATAAAGGAGGAAAGATGAAGATTCGTTTGTCCCAAACAGAAGATATCCCAGCCATTATGGCGATTTATGATGTGGCCCGTCAGTTCATGAAAGACCAGGGCAATTCGACTCAGTGGGATGGAGGCTATCCCAGTGCGGGCTTGATTGAGGAAGACATCGCGGCTGGCTACTCCTTTGTTGTCGAGGAAGAAGGGCAGCTGGTCGGCACCTTTGCCTTTATCATCGGAGAAGACCCGACCTATCAGGTCATCGAAAAGGGGGCATGGCATTTTACGGAGCCTTACGGCACCATTCACCGCATCGCTTCGAACGGGCAAGTCAGAGGCCTATCCCGTCAGGTCTTTGATTTTTGCTTCCAGCAGATTCCCTATTTGCGAATCGATACCCATGCGGACAATCAGCCTATGCAGACTGCTGTCCTGAACTACGGCTTTAGGAAGTGCGGCATTATTCATGTGGCAGACGGCAGTCCTCGCCTGGCTTATGATTATCATCAATAAAAAGATCTGCCCTTGAGCAGATTTTTTTACGTTATAGTAAAACATACTTTTCGACAGCTTCCGCGACTCCATGCTCATTGTTGCTTTTAGTGACAGCTTTTGCCTCGGTTTTTACTGCTTCAGGGGCATTGTCCATAGCGACTCCGAGTCCAGCTAGTCGCAGCATAGGAAGGTCATTGAAGTTGTCTCCGATTGTCATGACCTGCTCCAGTGACACTTGGTAGTGCTGGGCAATTTCGTACAAGGCTTGCTCCTTGGAGACATGCTTGGCCGTGACTTCCATGTAGTTGTCCTTAGAGAGGTAGAAGGCTGTCTTGAGGAAGTCCAAGGTCTGTAGGTAGTCGTGAAGTTTCTGGATGACAGGCGCTTCATCAATGAGGAGTAGCTTGTGGACAGACATTTGCGCATTCAGCACTGGCACTAGTACATTCTGAATCATCGGCTGCTCCCCTGTAATAGCAGCCTCTATCTGTACCCACTTATCCAAACGATTAGCAATCCAATCCTTACCAGAGTAGAGATTGATGGACACGCTAGGAAATTCAGCCTTGACCAGTTCCAGAAAAGTGCGGATTTCTTCCTTATCTAGAGGGTGCTCGATAATGGTCTCGTAAGCTTGCGGGTCGCCCTTGATGACTAGAGCGCCATTGTAGCAGGCCAGCGGATTATCTCCCAGTCCCAGATCACGCGCAATCGGATCCATGCCTAGAGGAGAACGTGCGGAAGCAAGGACGAAAGGAATCTTTCTCTGACTGAGCAGAGGAATCCTATCCTTGAGCTTAGGATCCACTTGGTGCTGATCGTCCAAAATCGTGCCGTCAATGTCGCTGATAATCAGGCGAATCGGGTGGTTTGTCATGGGTCGTTCTCCTTGCTATTCTACATAGAGTATAACATATGCGTTAAGACTTTAAAAGTTTTGGCAAGGATTTACAAGCTTGTAGAGACTGCCTAATAGAAAATCAAAAAACCGAGTTTTTCTCGGTTTTCATGATTTATAATAATCGAAACACGTTTTTCAATTAAGGTGTTTGGATATTGACAGTTCCGTCGCTGCCGACCTTAACATCAACACCGCCGCCTTGTACGTGAACGCCATCTTCATTTACGCTAACACCAGCGTTGTCAGTTTGTACATTAGCACTACCATCTCCATTAGTTTCAACAGAAGCATCGCCGCTTTCGTCTCCGCCATTTACATTAACGCTAGCATCTCCGCCGTTTACGTTGACTTTGGCACTGCCGCTTTCTTCAGATGAGCTGCTAGAGCTTGTCTTAGCTTTAGATGAAGAAGATACGCTTGAGCTTGAACTTTCTTCAGTCTTCTTATCTGCAGAATTTCCGCAAGCTGCCAAAAAGAAAAGTGCAATTAGTGGTAATAAAAATAAAGAAATTTTAGATAATTTTTTCATCTTACCCCTCCTTCTAGTATAATATTAAACGAATATTTCATTTGAAGCAATGAAAAACCGGATTGATACACAAATAACATACCGTATTAACAAAAATGTTACAAAATATATGTAAAATAAATAGAAAATATACAGATTTTAAAAGGCTTTTCGCGCTTTCTGGGCTATTTATGTTGTAATCTTTTTGTAACAAACAACAAGTTTATGAGAAGGAGAAAAATAACATTTTTGCAACATTTCTTTTCCTCTGTAAATGGAGAAATCATGCTATAATCAACCTATGTTATCAAGAAATTTTCAGAAACTAATCGAGACAGACACAGTTGCAGCAGCGCGAGCCTTGCTAGGTATGCAACTGATTCTAAATGGCCAGAAGTTAGGCCGGATTGTCGAAACAGAAGCCTATCTAGGAAGTCAGGACAGCGCCTGTCATTCAGCTAGAGGGCGCCGCTCCCCTAAGAATGAATCCATGTATCTGCCAGCTGGTCACTGGTATGTCTATCAGATTCATGGCCATCAGATGCTGAATCTGGTTACCAAGGCTGAAAATGTGGCCGAAGCCGTCCTGATTCGAGCCTTGGAGCTACCGGATGGCCGCCTTTTAGCTAACGGCCCTGGCAAGCTAACTAAGTATGCTGGGATTGATAAGCGCTTTGATGGACAGAATTTAGCGACCTCCAGTCTGCAATTAGCCTATGACCTGACTCCGAATCAGATTGCCAGCCGTCCGCGGATTGGCGTGACCTGCACAGATGCCTGGCGGGAGGAGCACTTGGGCTTTTATGTGGACGGCAATCGTCATGTCTCAAAAATGCCTAAGCGAGGCCTGCTGGATGATGAGGCCACCTGGAAGAAGGAGTAAAGGATGAAGAAAACAGAGATTTTTGACCAAGTCGTAGAAATTATGCGAGAGGATTCCTCTACAAAGAAAGACATCAAGGGTGCAAATCCCGAAGAATATCGAGCGCGTATCACAGACCAGATGAGCCAAGAGGACTTTCTTTACCAAATGCATTGTTATATAGCCAGTTTTGGGATTTTGTCTCATGTTTGGTTTGGACTTAAGGAAACGCAACCGCCCGGCTTTAAACTGAGATACTACCAAGACTGCCTCTACGTCCTGCAGGCAAATAGCGATACAGAGCTGAAACGTGGAGACCAGATTCTAGCCTTGGATGGGAAAGCTTTGCCCCAGGTTTATCAAGAGCACAAGGATTATTTTGTCAGTGCCACACCAGAGCGACAGCACAAGGAGTGGGCTTACTTTGTGGAGCATGCCGGAGAAGTTACAGTGGTACGCAATGGCAAGGAAGCACAACTGCATGTTCAGCCAACCGCCCACCCAAAGAAGCCGCTGCAGTTTGAATGGCGCAGCCTTTCTGAGGACATCGTCTATCTTAAGTTAGAGGATTTTACGGATGAGGCAGCCATCACTCAGCTATATGCAGACAGTCAAGCAGCTATTGAGCAGGCTAAGTATTTAATCATTGATGTTCGAGTCAATTATGGTGGGACGGACTCGCTTTATTATCCACTTTTCAAATATACTCTCCCTCAGGGAAAGGCCTTCAGTGACTTAGATTTGCCAAACGACGATGGGATGGAGATTCTCTATACTGATAGAAATGTTGATTTGCGTCAGCAACTGATGCAAAATATCCTAAAAGATCCAAACTTGTCAGCAGAAACTCACCAAATCCTCAAAGAATTTCTAAAAGAGCTGGAAGAAAATCGGGGGAAAGGGTATGTCTTTTATGGCGATGAGGACAGCAATCAGAACCTTTTGCCAGACGTTCTAGGCCTAGCTCGACCTGAAAAAGTCTTTGTACTAGCAGATGTTACCTGTGGGTCTTCAGGTGATAATTTTGTTGATACCATGAAAAAGATGCCCAAGGTTACGGTTCTAGGGCGTCCGACTATGGGAATTTTAGATTATTCTAATTGCTGCGTAAAGGATTTTGGTGACTATGAGCTCCTGTTTCCTACTTCACGTGACACTAGGATTGATCAAGGAAAGGGCATGAATGACAAGGGAGTTGAACCGGATATCTTGATTCCTTGGACACCAGAGCACTTAGAACGGGATGTGGACCTGGAAGAATGCCTAAAATATTGCAAAAACGCTTAGGATTTCTAAGCGTTTGTTCGTCTTTATTATATCTTGTCAAACTTTTCAATGTAAAAGAGTGTTAGTGCCATGATAACAGTCAAGCCAATGAGAATGAAGATCGCCGGGGTCCAAGAGCGGAATAAGTCAAAGCTGTATCCAAAGAGGCTAGGACCAAAAGCGGCCAGAATATAACCACCAGTCTGGGCTAAGCCAGATAGCTGAGCGGTTTGCTCAGGAGTACTGGTTTTGAGCGAGAAAGTAACCATGAGGTAGGGGAAGAGGGCGCTGACGGACATACCGATTAGCAGATTGAGAATGAGCCAGTAGATAAAAGAATCCGTCTTGACCAGCAGCATACCCAGACCAATGACGCCGGCTGCAGAAAAGAGAGTAATCATCCCCAAGCGTTGTTTCGCAGATAGACGTGTTGTCAGACTAGGAACAATCATAGCAAAAGGAAGGCTGATAATCGAAAAGATAGAGGCTAAGAATCCAGTAGCATCCTTGGAAAGTCCTGCCAACTGGCCAAGAGTCGGCAGCCAAGTGATAGCTGTGTAAAAGAGCAAGGACTGCAAGCCGCCGAAAACAATCAGAGCCCATACTCTAGGATTTGTTAGCAAAGCCCCCATTTGCTGCTCGCGGCTTTTGCTAGTCAGTTGGTGATTATGCCGACTGTTAGGCAGCCAAATCAAGCAGGCTAGTAAGCAGATGAGGGTCAGGACGAGAATCAATCCTTTCCAGCCAGCTAAGCGGACAATAGGCGCAGCCAAGGGAGACATGATTGAGATAGCCAGCCCCATAGAAGTGATATAAAGCGTGGTTAGAAATCCAATTTTCTCTGGCTGATTAGCCTGAATGACATTGGGCAGGAGCACATTTAAGACAGCGATGGCAGCCCCTAGCATAATTGTACCTGCATAGAGTAGAGGCAGGTTAAAGATACGAATAAAAGAGCCCAGAGTCAGCACAATCATGGCTATGGTAAAGAGCTTTTCCAGACCGACCTTTTGAGCCAGGCGTGGGGAAAAGGCTGAGCAGAGTGCAAACATGATCAAGGGCAGGCTAGTCAGCAGTCCCAGAGAGTTGACGGGAACTTCCAATCCCTTAGCAATATCACCCAGCACAACAGGCAGCACTGCAAAAGGTGCCCGCAGGACAAGCCCCACCATCAGAATACCTGGAAGTAAAAATGTCGAATGTTGCTTTTTCATAAAGTTAAGTTTCCTCCTATTATAAACATCAAAATAAAATCAGTCCATCAAATCCAGAAAATACTGGCTGATAACTGTTTCTGGCAATGTTTTCTTTTGCTGAAGCCACCAGCTGACCGTCTCCACAAAGGTAGAGGTCACATAGTTTCTCAGAAAGGGCTCAGGCAGCTGAGATTTTTTCTGCAGGAGCTGTTCCTGAATCATCGGAAAGAGATAGTTTTCCAGCTCAATCTTTAAGCGATTGGTGAAATAGATATTTTTCGAAAGCAGCAGGGTTGCAATCTTGTCCTGATTCTTTTGGAAATGCTGGAAAATATGCGTGGTTGCTTCAAAGAGATCCTTGCCATCGTCGCGCTCAAGAAAGGTATGCTGAAAGAGATCTTGGCAAACCTCCTCCAGCAGAGCTTCCTTGGTCTCGAAATGGGCATAGAAAGTCGACCGGCCAACATCTGCCAGGTCGATGATTTCCTGTACCGTAATGCTTTCATAGCTTTTTTGATGCAGTAGGCTGATAAAAGCCTGATAAATAGCTGCGCGTGATTTTTTGACTCGTCTGTCCATAGCGTTTCGGAACAAAAGAGCAGGATTGTTCAGTAACAGACAAAGCCCCTCAATTGCTTCTTGTTTCCTTTCTGAGAATAAGGGATAATAAAGATGAAGAAAACCGAACAAGGTGTTCCGTTTTGATTACATTATACTATAAATTTAGCCAAACTGAAAGGAGGCTGCCGTGAAATCTAGTAAAAATATGACCATCGCTTTTCTATTAAACTTTTCCTTTGCCATTCTTGAGTTTATCTTTGGCTTCATGTTCAATTCCAGCGCTGTACTAGCCGATGCTGTACACGATACAGGAGACGCGATGGCCATCGGACTTTCCACCCTTTTTGAAAAAATTTCTAATAAAAAAGAAGACAAGAAATACACTCTGGGCTACAAGCGCTACAGCCTTTTAGGAGCCCTGCTGACCTCTGTCATCTTACTAGTCGGCTCGACCTTGGTGATTATTGAGAATGTACCCAAGGTCTTTGCGCCTGAAAAGGTCAATTATGACGGCATGCTGGTGCTGGGTATCTTTGCCATTATAGTCAATCTAGCAGCCAGCAAGGTTGTTGGTCATGGGCATGGACACAGTCATAATGAGTCTATTCTCAGTCTCCATTTTTTAGAGGATATTCTGGGCTGGGTGGCTGTTATTCTGGTCTCTATCGTTTTGCGCTTTACCGACTGGTATTTTCTTGATCCGCTGCTTTCCCTGCTCATTGCAGGCTTCATCCTCAGCAAGGCTCTGCCTAAGTTCTGGGAAAACATCAAGATCTTTCTGGATCACATCCCAAGCGATATTGATTTGAGCCAGCTTTATCAGGAAATTCTGGCGGTTGAAAACGTTCAGGCTATTACCCAGCTCAATGTCTGGACCACAGACGGTTTGGAAAAATTTGCCATGATCCATATCTGTCTTGAAAATCCAGAGCTTCTGGCCGAGACCCAAGCCACCCTGCGTCAAGAACTGCAGGCCTATGGCATCACCAAAATCACTATCCAGACGGATAGCAGCTTGGAAGAACATGAAGAGTGGTGCATAGGTGGAGAGGGCGATTTAAAACCTCATACTTAAATAGTACTACCGTAAACTAAATCTCTACAGTCCGATATTCGGGCTGTTTTTTCGTTTATACTCTAATTATCATCTTTTGAGTAATCTTCTTTGGATGATTTTCTTCTTATTTAATTCCTCTATTTGTTTGTCTGAAAATTATAGCTTTTTAAATTTTCTAGGTTTTTCAAGGAAAATAGACAAGCTGAGTACATTGTGCATTTTTAGAGAAGTTCTACATATAATAAAATGCAAATGTATTGACAATGCATTTTCTTTAGCATATACTATTGAGTAGGAAGAAACAGGCGAAGCTTGCTAAGCCTTGTCCTGAAGCGCCTTTCCTAAGCATATCGACTACCGACCAGAAGAAGACAGATGCTGTCACACTGTCCATCTGAAGGCTGGAGAGAAAGCGACAAAAGGGGAGAAATTCCCTTGAAAAATTGCTTTTTTTAAACCTCGAAAGAAAAAAAGTCATTAAAAAAACGTTAGAAACGTTGATATAACAAGCTTTTATCAAAATTAAACATTTTTTTAAATGCAATCATTTTTTTTGATGCAAACTTGTTGACAAGATGTCAATTATGTCATATACTGTGATAGGTAAATGTTTTTTAAAGCAAATAAAGCTTTTGTTCCTAGCATTTCCTACCAAAATATGCATATCGGTAAAAAGAAAAACCATAAGACAAGAATTCTTATCTTATGGCACTGGCTGCTTGCTGATTTGAGTTAAACCAACTTCACACACACACGGTTTAACCTAAATCTCAAAGCATGAGAAATTTTGCAAGAGAACTTGCTTTGTATAGTATTTAAGAACGCAAGAACAAATGTTTTTGGCATCTGCTTTTTTGCGCCCCTTTTGACAAATCTAAAACGCACCTTATCAATCCTAGGATTGTTTTAAGGACTGTTTGCTAGGTTTATCAAATGGAGATACTGCTCAAAGCATCTAACTTAAAACATTAAGTTTGGTTCTATTGGTAAATTTTCCATGTACTAGCCTAACTTAAAAAGCTTAAAGAAACCTTAAAGGAAACTTTAAGCGAGGGAGATTTTTTTAAGAAAGCTGTTATCTAATAACGCATAGAAAGAATTGAAGGATTTTTACAAAAAAATCACAGACAGGAGAAACAAATGGCACTAATCGCTATATTGGTTCAATTCAATCTGATAACGGCAGCTCAAAAAGAAGAAATTCTTCAAGATATGCCACAATCAAACATGCAGTTAGAGAGATATCTCATCAGCAAGGGCTATGTGACAGAAGAAGATATGCTGAAAGTCATGAGTTACTACTATCGTGTACCTCATGTCAATCTATCACAGTTTGTGATAGAAAAGGACGCAGTCGAGAAGGTTTCAGAAAAAGTTGCTAAACGTCATGGATTGATTCCGATCTCTTTCACAGATGGAGAAGAGGGAGAAGAACCCAAGTTAATAGTTGCGATGGCAGACCCAAGCAACTATATCGCCCTAGATGACGTTAAAATCGTCTCTAAGATGGCGGTAGAACCTTATGTAACTTTTCGGGATGATATTGAGAAGTATATCGATCAATACTATTCCAAAGGAGAAGAAGCCCAACAGGCAGCGACCGAAATCGAAGGTTTTAATATGGATGAAGAGATCGTCGAAGAAGATCTCGAAATCAAAAACGCTCCGGTTGTACGTTTGATTGACTCGATTATCAGTCAGGCAATCAAGACGCGGACCAGCGATATCCATATTGAGCCCTTTGAAAAAGTTGTTCGTGTGCGTTTCCGGGTTGACGGAACCTTGGTGGAAAACATGCAGTTGAAAGCCAATGCTCACTCAGCCATTGCGACACGGATTAAGATCATGAGTGGTCTGGACATTGCCGAGCGGCGGATTCCTCAGGATGGACGGATTGAAACAACCATCGACGGCAAGGAAGTCGACATGCGGGTTTCAGTCTTGCCTACTGTATTCGGTGAAAAAATCGTTATTCGGATTTTGAGCCGGAATGCAACCCTCCTCAGTAAAGAGGAACTGGGATTCTCGCCAACCAACCAGAAGCTCTTTGAAGATATTCTTAAGGCTCCAGAAGGCATCATCTTGCTGACTGGTCCTACAGGAAGCGGAAAGACAACCACTCTCTACACAGCGCTCCGTGAGCTCAATGATGTAGGAAAAAATATCATCACTGTTGAAGATCCGGTTGAGTACCGATTGGAAGGGGTCAACCAAGTTCAGGTAAATAATAAAGCTGGACTGACCTTCGCGAGTGGTTTGAGAAGTATCCTGCGTCAGGATCCGGACATCGTTCTCTTGGGGGAAATTCGGGACGAAGAGACAGCTAGTATCGCGGTTCGTGCCGCTATCACTGGTCACGTCGTTCTCTCGACTATCCACACCAACGACACAGCTAGTACAGTCAACCGTTTGGTCGATATGGGCATCAAGCCTTATCTGGTCTCAACGGCGACTGTCGGTATTATCGCACAGCGCTTGATTAAGCGCATCTGTCCTAAGTGTAAGACTGAATATACTGTAGAAACAAATGAACATGCAGGTATCGGTATTCACAAGGGAGACACCTTGTATCGCGGACGCGGCTGCAACTACTGCAGCGGTACGGGATACTATGGACGTATAGCTATCCACGAAATCATGGCAGTGACAAGGGAGATTAAATCACTAATTAATGATGGTGGAACAACAGCACAGCTTCGAGCAGAAGCTAAGAAAAATGGTATGCGAGACTTGGCGGAGGAGGCCATTGATATCGCAAAACAGGGGACTACAACGATTGAAGAAGCAATGAAGATTGCCTTTAGTCTAGAAGGGGAAGTTTAGGATGAATTTGGATGAGTTAATTAAGCAGGCGATTGAAGCGGGTGCGTCAGATATCCACTTCACGGTTGGCGCTGAGCCAACCATGCGTCTGCACGGGAGGTTAACACAACTCAACAATACAATTTTGACCAACGAAGACACGGTTCGCTTCACCAAGCATATTTTAAATGAGAAGCAGATTGCTCATCTTTTAGAAGTCGGTGAAGTGGACTGTGCCTACGAGGTCGATAATGGCTATCGCTTGCGGGTCAATATCTTTAAGCAGAAAAATAACTGCGGGATTGCCTTGCGGGTCATTCCCAAGGATATTCCATCTATGGAATCTCTGGGATTGCCACCAGTTATCAAAAAGCTGGCTGAGAAACGCCGGGGTCTGATATTGGTTACCGGACCAACAGGAAGCGGAAAGTCAACGACCCTGGCAACCATGATTAACTACATGAATAGCTTGCGGGATGAGCACATTATCACGATTGAAGATCCGATCGAGTACATGCATACACATAATAAGTGCTTGGTCAACCAGCGTGAGCTGGGAGCGGATACGCAGAGCTTCGGCAATGCTCTCCGCGGTGCCCTTCGTCAGGACCCGGATGTCATCCTAGTCGGTGAGATGCGGGATAAGGAAACGATTGAAATCGCTCTGCGTGCGGCGGAAACAGGTCACTTAGTTCTGTCAACCCTCCACACGGTCGGTGCCGTAAACACCATGGACCGGATTATCGACGTATTTCCAGCCGAGCAGCAAGAGCAAATCCGTGTACAGCTTTCAGCTGTTATGGAAGGAGTTGTATCGCAGCAGCTCATGCGTACAGCGACCGGCAAGGGGCGTGTAGCTGCCTTTGAAATCATGCTGGGAACTCCCGCTATTCGCAACCTCATTCGCGAAGGGAAGACCCACCAGCTGCTGACGCCAATCCAAACAGGGGCTCAGCTAGGCATGATTACCATGGACACTTCGCTCATGGGACTCTACCGTCGCAATGTCATCGATCAAAGAACGCTACTGTCCTACTCAGTGGACCGCGCTCAAGTTGAAAAATCCCTAGGAATAGTGGGGTACTAGCGCATGACAGTATATGTATGTAAATACTTAGACACTAGGCAAGGGGTCGTTACACTAGAGGTGGACGCTCCTAACCGGACAGACGCCGTCAATCGGATCCGTCTCAAAGGTAAGCCGATCAGTGTCGAAGAAAAGGTCATGGGCTCTAAGGAGATTGTCCTTTTCCAAAGCAAGAAGATCAAGCTCAAGGACATATCACTCTTCTGTAAGCAGATGTCGGTTATGCTGGAGTCAGGGATTCCCCTCAATAATGCAGTGGATATCCTAGAGCAACAGGCTACTTCAAAGAATCTCAAGTCTAGTCTTAAAATTGTCAGCAAGAGCCTAAAAGAAGGTAGTCAGCTGTCCAAGGCCATGCTAGATCAGGAAGGGATGTTTCCCGATCTCCTGATTCGTATGGTACAGGCTGGTGAAAAGACTGGTAAGCTAGACGAGGTACTGGAAAAGATGTCTGAGCACTATAACAAAGAGCTCAAGACCAGCCGCCAGATTCGCGGAGCTATGATCTATCCCGCAGTCCTAGCCTTTCTAGCTGTGGCCGCAGTCCTAGCCTTGCTCTATGTCGTTATCCCAAGCTTCTCAGGAATCTTTGAGCAGAGTGGGATGGACATGCCGCTGCCGACGCGTATCGTCCTAGCAGCTAGTAACTTTGTCCGCTCTTATTGGTATATCCTCTTCGGTGTAACGGGGATTCTAGTCTTCCTCTTCCTGCGCTATCGCAGCACAGAGGCAGGACGCTATCAGCTGGACCGCCTTAAGCTTTGGCTGCCGGTCATCAAGGGGCCGATGCAGAAGATTGTTACTGCTCGCTTTGCCAGTACCTTGGCTATCCTGACCAGTGCGGGTATCCCTCTGGTCGAGGCTATTGAGTCTGCTGCTGCAACGACCAACAACACTGTCGTCATTGAAAAGATGAAGATTGCTAATGAAGGTCTGCAAAAAGGGGAACGTCTGACAGGGATGATTACCGCAACCGGTCTCTTCCCGCCTATGATGCTCTCGATGGTCAAGATCGGTGAGGAGTCTGGGTCTCTAGAGTCCATGCTGGTCAAGACATCAGATTATTATGAAGAAGAGCTTGAAACAGCGATTAAGCAGCTGCTCTCACTCTTGGAGCCAGCCATGATCATCGTCATGGGGGTTATCATCGGTGGTATCGTAGCGTCTGTCATGTTGCCAATGTTTGAGCTTGCTCATGCTGTGGATGCAGGATCTGGAGTTGACCAGTAGGACGGCGCTCCAGAAAAAGTTTAGGAGATAGCAGGGCGCTAGCCTTGCAAAAAGTTAGGAAATCGTTCTGATGCTGGGAGTTTGTAGGGTCTCCCAGCTAGGAACAAAACAAATGCCCCTGTGGGCGAAAATATTAAAAATTGTGAAAAAATAGGAGATCTATTCAAAATGTTAAACAAATTGCAAAAATTCCGTCAGGATTTGAAGAAAAAAGGTAAAGGTTTTACCTTGGTTGAGTTGATCGTGGTAATTATCATTATCGCTATCATTGCAGCTGTAGCGATTCCAGCTATCACTTCATTCCAAGACAACGCTCGTAAGAGCCGTATCCAGTCTGAACACCGTGAGTTGGTATCAGCTATCCAGTCTTATATCGGAGGATCAGATGATCCAGGCAATCCAGGCGAAATCACTCTTGAAAAGCTTGCGCCATACATTTCTAAAAACGCTAAAGGTGGCGATAAAATTGCTGACGCTTTAGCTAAGAATGGTACTGAGGCAGCACATACTATTAGTGGTACAACCCTGACTTCAACCTTTAAACCTTCAGGCGGTGGTGAGAACAAAGTATGGACTTATGACTGGTCAGCAAACGGGGTTAATAAGAACTAACGCAAATCATCAAATCATCTAAGAAACGATGAATTAAAACCCTACATTTGAGAGATATTAAAAAAGGTTGCTCAGCAGTCCTTATGAAAAAGAATTAGGAGAAGTTAGTGCTAAACAAATTGCAAAAATTTCGTCATAATTTGAAGAAAAAAAGCAAAGGTTTTACCTTGGTTGAGTTGATTGTGGTCATCATCATTATCGCGATTATCACAGCTGTAGCGGTTCCGGCTCTCACTTCCTTCCAAGATAACGCTCGTAAGAGTCGTATCCAGTCTGAACACCGTGAGTTGGCAACTGCTATTCAGTCTTATATCGGATCGCAGGATGACCCGGAAACTGTAACATCAATTACAATGGAGCAATTGGCACCATATATTTCTAAAAATTCCAAGGGAGATTCCGCTAAGATTATGGATGCTCTTGCTAAGAATGATAAGGAGCCGGCTCATAAAATTGATGGTACAACCTTGGTTTCGACCTTCCATCCTTCAGGAGCTGGTGCTAGTAAAACTAAGGACAAAACTTGGCTTTACGATTGGAGATATAGTGGTTCACATACCAACTAGCTAAATGTAGTTTAAAAGTTAAGCTGATATTCAGCGAATAATAAAGATAAAAAGAAAATAGGAGAATATTTAAATGTTAAACAAATTGCAAAAATTCCGTCAGGATTTGAAGAAAAAAGGTAAAGGTTTTACCTTGGTTGAGTTGATCGTGGTAATTATCATTATTGCTATCATTGCAGCTGTAGCGATTCCAGCTATCACTTCCTTCCAAGATAACGCTCGTAAGAGCCGTATCCAATCTGAACACCGTGAATTGGTATCAGCTATCCAGTCTTATATCGGAGGATCAGATGATCCGGGCAATCCAGGCGAGATCACTCTTGAAAAGCTTGCGCCATACATTTCTAAAAATGCGGCTAAGAATTCAACAAATATTGCGGATGCCTTGGCTAAGAATGGTCAGGATTCAGCACATACTATTAGTGGTACAACCCTGACTTCAACCTTTAAACCTTCAGGCGGTGGTGAGAACAAAGTATGGACTTATGACTGGTCAGCAAATGGAGTTAATAAAAATTAATAGACTGCAGAATTAAGACTTGAAAAATTTATTTTTACTCCGACTGCTTCGGCAGTCGGATATTACCAAAGTAGTTGTCAGACTGTGACAACTATTTTGGCAATATCAAAAGTAGAAGTATTAGGAGAGTAATAAAATGAAAGGGAAAAAAAGACAGGGATCAACCTTGCCTATGGTCATTGTAACCATTGTGCTATTGGTAGCTATGATTGGGATTTTGGCTTCTATCGTAGATACAGGGCAAAGCCAGACTCAGCGCATGTATAACTATCTCAAAGCCAAATATGTGGCAACATCTGGTTCACAGTTGGCTTTGGGAGCATATTTTGAGCCTCAAAACGGAAATCCCTCATCGCTCAATACAGAGTTTAGAAATCGAGCTGAAGGTCGGTCGCGTTCAACTGAACCTATTACTGCAACCCATACTTTCAAGGATGGAGGCGTAGCTGAGATTGAAATGACAGGGAAGTTTGATGGAAATGGTTCCGAAAATTACAATGTCACCATTAGATCTAAGTCTAAATTGCCTGGTAGCAGTGATTATTATGAACATGTTGTCATTTTTAACTGGTCAACCAGCGGTATTCGCTCAGAAGAAGGTCACTTGGTTTCGGCTCAGAAATGAAAAATAGGTAGGAAAGATGAAACAATTACGCAAAGGATTTACCCTAGTCGAGATGATTATGGCCATTATGCTCATGAGCTTGATAGCGGTAATTATCGGTATTATATTTAATACTATGTTTTCCAGTCGGGAGTTAATAGAACGTGAAGCCAGTATTCAGGCAGAAATGAGAACTTCTATGCAGTATGTTGACCGAACCATTGGCAAGGCCACCTCGGTCTTTATCCTTGATGATAGTAAGTTTAGAGGAAATAAAGAAGGCCTGACTAAAGAATGGAGCTATATCGGCCTTTCATCTGATGGTAAAAAAGTTCTTAATTATGTCTGGGATAAAAGCAAACAAGACTGGAAGGTCAGTGAGTTAGGAACTAAATCCCTTTATAATATGAAGTTGGACTTGGAATTCAAAACAGAAGGCGCCTATCAGGACAATCGCTTGATTAGCTATAATCTGACAGGGAAATATCCTGATACTAACAATAAGTTGTCTATTGATACAGCTATATCAGCTCTTAATACTAAGCAGGTCTTCTCTAAAGTTGCTAAAGGCAAGAAAGGAATTGCCTTAGCCTATCGGAACGATCCGATTGAAGGTCAGATGAATGTAGCTATTTCTTTTGTTTTTGACAAATCTGGCTCCATGTCTTGGGATTTGAACGGTAATAATACTAACTATTGGGGCCCTAAAAGCCGGATGAGTATTTTGCAGGACAAAGCCACAATCATGATGAGAGATTTAAAAGATATTGGGAATGTCAGTGTTAATCTAGTTTCTTTTTCAATATTGGGTTCTTATGTTCAGAAAGACTTTTCTGAGCTAGACAAGGGGACAACAACTATAGAAGCAAGCATTAACGCTTTACAGACAGGTGGTGTAACTAATCCAGGGGATGGTCTACGCTATGGTATGATGAGTCTACAAAATCATTCTGCACAGCTTAAATACGTTGTTTTGTTGACAGATGGAATCCCTAATGCTTATACTGTGGACACTAATGATACATCTTGGCGTAATCGAAATGTCCAACCCTACTATAATCGTTGGAGAGAAACAGTTGGGGAATTAGTAACCTTTAATAATGGTCCTTATGATGTAACGACAAATCTAACAACAGATCAAAATCGTGTTTCTTATGACTCTTATTCTAATGAAGCACTACGGAAAAAGGCTATTGAATATGCAGGGAAAGTTTCTCAGACCTTTGGTGCAGGAGTTAAGCGTGTCAATGTTATCGGTTTTTCTGGAGTGCCATCTGAGATTGCTTATGGTGAGGATTTAACGAGAAGTATAGGAAGCGGAGGCATGGAAGCTAAGTATGTACCTGCTGCTGATGAGGCAGCCTTGCAGCAGACCTTCTCTGATATTAAGAAGCAGATTCAGCAGGATCTTTGGTTTGTATCAGGACCATAGAAAGGACAAAAGATGAAAGGATTGAAGAAACGTAAAGGAGTAACTCTGGTTGAGGTCTTGATTTCTCTAGTACTGATAGGTGTTATTACAGCTGGCCTATTGACCTTCTTTGCTGGAAGTTTTGATAATATCCTCCGTCAGCGGAAGCAGAATACAACAAATTTTGATATTCAGGAGTCTTTTGAAACTCAGCTGGCTGATATTAAGAAAAACAGTGGTAAAGGAACAGAGGTTGAAACGTTTACTTATCGTGTTGGTACAGGGAACAGTCAAAGCGTCAATGTGACGGGGCAAACCCTATCTTATAAAGAAAAAAATATTCATCTTTTTGCTGCTAACGAAAAAGAAAGCGTATTGTCAATTCCAGACGATTTACAAGTTCAAATTCCTAATTCCAAACGGTACTATTATGTTGGTGAAACAACTCCCAGTGGAGTAGTGGGTTTGAAAGATAGTCAGCAAAATAGTAAAGCTCGAGTTTATACTGAGTCTGGTTGGTTTCTCAGTGATCGCAGTATTGGTTCTGGTGTTTCTGGTGTTGTACCTGTTGGAACAATCGGCCAAGCAGGAAATGATAGTATTTCTAAAATGGTTTTGCCAGAAATGCCGACTGATTTTCACGAAATATCAAAGCAGGACACTGGCCGCCGGATTACAGATGAGATGCGAGGCAAATACTTGACCTTCGCTGCCAGAGCTATTAACTCTTACGGTCGTGTTGGTAACTATCAAGAATCAAAAGATCAGGGGGATAATAGTCGTATATGGGTTATGGGTCTGCCATTGACAAATAAGTTGCGGCTCCATACTGATGCTGACTTAGCTTTGCTTAAAAATGGGAACAAGACTACAAGGATTCCAACAACTGACCGACCTTATGAAAATACTGAGGTTCGCGACTATTTTAACAATGTCCTATATGGTGCAACAATCCCGGTTCTTAACTATTATGAGGAGGCGATTAAGCAAACTCGTCAGCTGATTGCTCTGAATGATAATACTATGATGTTTAGTCGAGATGGCAAGAACGGGACCATTGATTTCAATACTGGTTATACTACTTCAGTTCTTATAGGTAATCGTCAGCAGACAGGGGCACTTCTGACATATAAGCTGGATAATACCCTGACTTGGGGTCTCAATCTAGAGAGCGATGGTAGGATTGCTGTTAAAACTGTAGATACTACAGGAGCTAATAACGGTGGTCAGGAATTTATACCGAATATTAAGTTGGACTATACTAAAGATAATTCTATCCAAGTACGGAGTTCGGTAAAGAATGGACTTTTAGGAATTGAAATTTTTATTAATGGGCAGTTAGTCCATAATAAGACACTTACACTGAGACGTGGACAGACAACTCATAACATTGGTAGTGGTCAGATTATTTTTAGTGGGAAAACTTACATCAATGAATTTGCAATTTATATGCAAAGTTTGAGTGATAGTGATATACAAAAGCTTGCTAAATATTTCAGTGAAAAATACAAAGCAAGCTAATCGGGAAATAGTTTTTAGGAAAAATAAGGGAGATTAGGAGATTATGGCAAAAAATATGTTTTCGTCCAAGGGGCGCAGAAGCACTTTGGATGAAGAAGATAATGAGAAAAAGGGCTCATTTTTAGGAAAATTAAATAAACCGCTCTTCTCATCAAAAGGGAAAAAGAGAGAACACCTTTCCATTCAGGGGGTTCAGATTAAGTCAGATCGGCAGGATGACTTTGACGACGAAGAAAAGTCGACAGCGAAGGGAAGCTTCCTAACGAAGCTCAACAAGCCACTCTTTTCGAAGAATAGTGGTGACGATTCGTCTGCTAAGCCAGGGAACCGCTCGCCCTTTGCCAAGAAAGGCAGTGGTGCTGCTGGTCAGCCAACTACCAGAATGCATGCGCCTTATACCATGTTCGGCAAGCCAATCAAGGGCAATCTGATGGCCATTGACTTCAACGATGAATCAGTCTATCTGGTTGTTGCTAGACAGAAGCGCAATGAGCTGGAAATTATCAAGATGGCTTCTGCTAATCTGCCAGAAGGTGTTGTGCTGAATAGTGAGATTATCGATCCGATTACTCTCAAGGATGTTATCAGCGACCTGATGGAGCAGCATTCCATCACTGCCAAGTACGCCTTCTTCGCTCTGGGAAATACCAATATCATTGCCCGTTCGGTTGATGTGGCAGCTAGTGTGCAGAATGATGAGGATATTGAGGGCTTGGTATCTTACGAGCTCCAGCAATATCTGGATATTGATCCGACTTCTTATGTCATCCAGTTCCAAGAGCAGGAGTCTAATTCAGCTTTCCCGCTTGATGAAGATACTCGCTCTCTCATGGTCTATGCTGTGCCAAAAAGTATAGTAGAGCAATATCTGGGCTTGGCTAATAATCTGAAGCTGACACCTTATGTCTTTGACCTTCAGTCCAATACCTTTGAGAAATGGCTGGAACGCGTTCAAGCGATTAACAACCGCGCCAAAAGGCTGACTCAAGAAAATGTCGGCATGGTGCATTTGAGCAAGAGCTTTATCGGTGTTTATCTCTACTCAGAAGGTAAGTTTGTGACCAGCAACTATCTCAATCGTGGCTACAAGGACATCCTGAGCTATGCAGACGATGCTAGTCTGCTGCAGAAGCTTCCGGCAGTAGCATCAGATGATCTGGACACGGGTCTCTTGAAGCATGCCTTGGATGAGTGGGTGGCTGATGCTAAGAACCACATTCTCAATACTGAAAACTTTTTTAGCGGATCGACTGGCCTCAACATTGACAGTTTCTATGTCTTTGGTGACCAAGATATCTGCTGGCAGTTGGCAGCTATTCTGAAGCAGAGCATGAATCGGGAATTCATCTCAATTGATAACGTAGATTATGAGAATGTACTGTGGGAAGGTTCTGCCGAGTTTAATGCGGAGTTCATTCCAGCTACAGCCATGTTGATTAGGAGAGCAAACTAATGCGGAGAGATTTAAACTACTTTTCAAAATATCATGTGGCACCGGCTAAAACCAGTCCACTAAAACTTGCTGCTATTTCCGCTTTTGCTGGGATTGTAGCGATTATGATTGTGCTGATTGGCTTCTTCCAGTTTAGCGCTATGCACCTCCAAGGCGAGATTGACCAAGCGGAGCAGACACTCAAGAGTCCAGAAATGGCTCAAGAGCTGAAGGCAGTCTCTGAGACTGAAGATAAGATTGTAACGGTCAAGAATGATCAGGTGCTCTTTGGCAGTCTGGAAGGCGACTTCCGTCGACTGCACCGAGTAAATAAAGCCTTTATGGACTTCCTTAATAAAAATGTGACACGGGACTTGGTCTTTGATCAGATTAAGATTAATAACGACAATGTAGAAATCGTTGGTTCGGCTCAAGAGCAACTTTCCATCGCTAAGTTTGAAGAAGAGCTTCGTAAGTCTGAGAAGTTTAATCACATTTTTGTGGATAACATTACTCGCGAGGAAAAAGAGAATAATTCAAGATATGTGTTTAACATTAAAATTTTGACGAAGGATGTAGATTTCAATGAAGAACAAAAATGAGAAAGAAAAGAAAAAAATCCTGAGTAATTTAAATGAGCGTGACAAGAAGTTGTTGGCCTGTGTCGGAGGAGTAGCTGTCCTTGCTGGTGGGGGTTATCTGGTATCAAATTCATATACTCGGATGGCTCAGCTGAATGAAGAACACGCAACAATCATGACAGAGCTGGATGGCAAGAATGCCAAGATTAGTCAAAAGAGATCTCTCGGGAATCAGCTGAAAACTCTGAATGCCAAGACTCTGGATCAAGCTAAAAAATACTATGGTACAACCAATCAAGGGGAGTTCATTTTCTTGATTGACAAATTGGTCAGAGAAAGTGGCATTAAATTCAAGTCTGTCAACTATACTGAAAGCAAAGAGTTGGAACTCCAGCAGGAGGGATTAGCTGCGACCTCATCTAATGGTCAAAACTCCAACTCTTCTGGTACGACTGGCAGCTCAAGTTCCAGTGGAACATCATCGTCATCCAGTACGACCTCTAGCTCGTCTACCACATCATCCTCGTCTTCATCTAGCAGCAGTTCTTCATCAGATGCGAATACTGCAACGACAACCGCGGCTAGTACAGCGACTTCAGGAAACGGTAAGTACAACAATTCCAATATTACTCAGATGACAGCGGACATTGAGTTCGAAGGAACTTATACGCAAGTTTTAAAACTCTTAGAATTGATCGATGGGAATCAACAAAAAATCGTTTCCAGCGAGCTTGAACTAGGTGAAAAGACAAGCCACTCCAATGTTGAGGAGAATAGGAATCCAGAGTTAGCTACCGGTAAAATCAAACTACGTTTCTATCAAGTAAAAGATGTTGAGCGCTATGTGACTCCAGAGAGCAATGTTGATAAGACACCAATTCAGTTTGCTAACTGGGAGTCACCATTTGCGATTCCGACTTGGCAAGCACCTTTCTTGACCTTAGTGTCAGGTAGCGGTACAGATACGGCTGGTAACAACAGCACCTTGGGGGCCGCAACAACCAATACAACTAGTAGCGCGACTGCTAACAGCAATACCAATCTAGCTCCGTCTTATCTGGAGCAGCTCAGCAATCTGTCCAGTCAGAACAACGGTCTGTCAGCTTATTACAATTCATCAACTATCTACCGCTTCGAATCACCACTGAAGCTGATTCAGTCAGGTGGCAGCAATCAGTACGATGTGACAGTTGACAATACGGACTTCCTAGAGGGTTCAGGTTCCAACGTGGTTAAGATTCCAGCAACAAAATCATCTACCATGTATGAAATGGAATTTGCAGCACCATATGTATCCTTGAACAATAAGCCAGATGCTATCAGCTTCTCTCTATCTTTGTCTAATCAATGGCAGGGCAAGATTGGCTTGATTGTCAAGAATGCCAGCGGTCAGAAGATTTATCTTCACGTCATTCGTCCTAACAGCTGGACTGGCTGGCGCGAAGTTAGCTTCGATCCTGAAAACATTCCAGGATTCAGCTATCCAATGACTATTGTGGGTTACTACTTTGAAACTCCGAGCGGAGAAAGCCCTGAAACGACTATGAAGCTGGATAACCTATCTGTAAATAACTTGGTAGTTAGCTAAAACACTTTGAAAAAACACCAAATAAGTCTATGGTTTAAAATTTGAAGAGCATGAGTAAATTTTTCTTAAAAAAATGCTAAAAACCAAGTTATTAGACTAGTATTCACGATGCATTTATAGTAAACTAAAACATAGAGATATTTGAAGTATAATACAAGCAAACTCAGAATAGACGCCCGAGTCTATTTTGGGTTTTAATAGAGTTTATGGAAAAACAAAATCAAGACTGGTTTTGCATTGAAAAAGTTTAATATCATTTAGAAAGTGGGGGGTGTCGAAAATATTCAAATGGCATATTTTTTACCTTTTGGAGCAGGGCTTATAGCGCTGCATACGATTAGCATTTTATTTGTTTCTAGGATTTCTTTAATAAAGCGCCTTTTTCTCGTAGTATGGGTCATGCTATTTGCGATTGGTGCTCCATTCCTCTTTCAACAAGTTCCCGGCATAGCCTTTGTTGGACTCTGTGCTTTGGCCTTGGCAGTCTATATGGTGCTGCTCTTTTCACAGGAGCTAGCTCCTGTCAAGAAGAGAGCAACTGCTTCAGCGCGAAGTAGAAGCCAGAAGCATGCCAAGAGCTCGCGGAAGAAAGTGGAAGCTAAGGAAGCAAGCTTGTCATCCGCTAGAGATTTGAACTTTTCCAATGCTTCAACCGGTAGGATGAGAAAGGAAAGTAAAGAAAGGGTTCAGGCTGAGGAAAGTCCGGTAAGGCAGAGAGTATCTGCTTCTGGTCGCACCCTAGCAGACCGTTCTATCAAAAAGGATATGACAAGATATGAGAAAGTCAAACCTCTCTACCCTGTTGATAATTTGGCTACAGCTCCTGCCTTTGGAGAATATGAGCCAAACAGTCAGCTAGCGGCAGCTGAGGTCGGCATGGTGGGTATGGACCACAGCTCACAAAAAGCCAATGATGAATTTTTGCAATCTCTGCTTCATCACCGCAAGGGAGCAACCAAGATTAAGGTGGCCAACTCTCTGATTCAGCCTACGGAAGCAAATGCAGCCGGCAATCAAGGCTATACAGATATAGATGATCCAGCCTTTGAGACAGCTGTTCTGTCTAAGATTAGACCGATGTCCTATACTGAGTCTAGCTATGGCAACTTCAGACCGCAAGCAGTTGAGGTGACAGGTGTTGTTTCTCAGGATGATGAGGAATTCTTCACTGAGCAAGAACAAGCTCAGCAGCCAGTGGCAGAAGAAGTAGGAGGCAACAGCCTGGAAGATGTTTTTGCTGCTACGGGAGATATCAAGCCAGTTAGAGCGGCAGAGTCAAAAGCAGCAAACAGCTTAGAATCTCTCTTCTTTGCTGACTCAGATGTTGAGCCACAAGTTAAGATGGATTCAGCCTTCAGTCAAGCTGCTTCAGAGCCAGAGTTTTCTGCTTCAGAAGAGTCTATGGTTAGTCGTGATCGCGCTGATATTCAGGGCTATCAAGACATTCTCAGCCAGATTCAGCATGATTTGCTTGGGGCTGAAGAGGAAGATTTGATTGCTGAAGTGGCAGAGACTTGGGAGGAAGAAAGCAACTTCGAACCTGCAGCTGAAACGTTTGAGTTTGAAGAAGCTACTGAACCAGCAGTTGTTCAATCAGTCTCTGAAGACGCTGTTTGGACACAGGCTGGGCCTGTTCAAGAAGCAGTTGCAGATGAAACAGAAGAAGACTTGCTCAAGGGAATTGCTGACATCCTCAAAGCTGAGGAGGCACAAGTCAAGGCTGCTTCAGTCGCTCCAGCTGCAGATGAGACAGAAGAAGATTTGCTTCAGAAAATCACTGACATCCTCAAGGCTGAGGAAGCAGCAGAAGCACAACCAGCTGCAACAACTACGGGAGATAAAGAAGTCTATTTCCAATTCCTCCTACTGGAAAGTCAGGAATTATTGGCTTCTAATGCAGTTCAAGAAGCTGAGAGCTATCTGAAAGAAATTGTCCAAGGCAGCTCAGATCAAAATCTTCGTCAAGAAGCGTTCAACATGCTGGACAAAATCGGGAAAAATTAATACTATATAAACATACAATTGATAGTAATCAATTAGAAGGGTTTTAGGGGAAATTATGAAAAGTTGTAAAACAATCACAGGGACCGTTGTCATTGAGATTGAAAAAGGGATGGGACTGGGTGAAGTCCATGAAGTCTTTGTCGATGAGGGGGTCAATCTGACTTTTGTCATTAAGTCAAAGCAGTCTGAACAGCCTTTTGCCTTGCTGTCTAGCAAGAACATCCAAGGCATCGGTGACTTTGCGGTCATGGTAGAAAACAGCTCAGTCTTTCAAGAGCTGCAAGAAGCTGACCTGAAGGTATTGAACGACAAACAGGGCAGTATCTTTGACGAAATTGTTATCACAATTGATGGGAACAAGGTGGGAACCGTTGTTGACTATCATATTGATGAAAAGAACGAAATTGGCTACTTGGTGGTCAATTCTGAAGATGCCAGCGAAGAAATTCAGATTCCTAAATCACGCATCTTGATGATTGGTAAAGAGTATATCATCCTCAATGATGAAAAAAAGACAGCTCCTCATCTTGAAGCAGATGTAGAGATGGGCCGTCTGGCTGCAGCAGATCTACTCCATGAGGCTGAAGCTGCAAAACCTGCCGAAAAAATTGAGGAAGTAGTTGCTGAAGCACCTGTATTCGAGCCAGTTGTAGATGAAAAAGTAGATGTAAAAGAAGAAGCTGCGACAGATTTGACAGAGGCCTTGGCTGCTGTAGGTCTGGGTGCTGCTGCTCCTGACTTGGAGTTTTCTGAAGCAGTCGCAGAGACAGCAGAAGAGCCAGAAGTTCAAGACTTGGTACAAGAAACAACAGCTCCAGCTGAAGAAGAAGTTGAAGAAACAGATGCAGCGCTGAGTCTGGATGCTGCTTTGGAAGAAGTATTGGCAGCTCCTGCTGAGGAAGTAGAAACAACTATCAGCACAGCGCCAGTTGCTGAAGAAGAGTCAGCGGCAAAGAAAGCTGTTAACGACTTTATCGATCAGCAAAAACGTCTTCTGGTAGGCAAAACACTGCAAAAAGATCTTGTTAATGCAGATGGAGGAGTTATCCTGAATGCCGGAGATACTGTTTCAGATGACATCATTGATTTTCTTCGCCGTATCGACCGTAAATTCCTTATCCGCTTAGCTGAATGCGTAGTATAAGGTTGGGATGAGATTCATGTCAAGAAGAAAAAGAAAGGTTTCATCAAAATATCAAAAACTACTTCCAGCAGCGACACTTGCTGCCTTTCTGCTGGGTAGTTTATTTTATGTCATTTTTGTCTTTAATCCAACGATTGACCTGAGTATCAATGGCCGTCCCTCTATGAAGGTACGCTCTAGGAGCGAAGCTGAGATTGAAGTTTACAGAGAACTGCCCTATAAGGCTACATTTCAGCTGACTACTGGGCAACACTTCTCTGTAGATATGCGCTTTTTAGGACTGAGCTATTTCACAGAAGAAGAGCTCAAGCGGCTGGATAATATCTCGGCCAAGACAGTCTGGGATAAGTTTACACCGTTTTTCGATACCAAGGAAAACCTGCAGATTTCTATCTATCCTAACCGTCTTTTTTGGCTTAGACCTTTAAACGATGTCTTAGCTGCCCATCCTGATGTTCTCAGTCAGCTTCCAACGACCAATCATCTGGTCATGGACGGCGAGTCTAATGTAAAGGTGGGAGACAAGTCTAACGGCTATAAGATTGACCCTGCTGCTTTTATCCAGGCATCTGAGGAGATCGCCAAGACTGGTAAATTTGATGATGTCAAGGTTGAGAGCACGCCTGTCGAAGCAGAAGATCAGAGTGATCTTCTGAGTCAATACACGCACTTTATAGAGCGTAAGGAAGTACCACTGCCGACTAACGCTGCTCAAGCTCAAAACATGAAGACAGCCTTTTACAAGTTGCAGAATGTTTACTTGGCTCCTGGTGAGACCAAGTCAATCTCAGAGTTGCTGGGCGCTTTGAATGCAGAGTCCGGCTACCTGCCGGTCAAGGGCAAGGATAATAAAGAAGTTTACGGTCAGGGTGCTGAGCAGATTATAGATGCCATTCAGCAGCTCGCCTTTTCACGGACCAATGTTATTTCCTATCGAGGACAGTATTTCAACATCGGAACGCCGGCTGAAGGTTTGACCGAATTGACCATTCAAAACAATACAGAAACAGATATGGTATTTTCATTAAGTTTGGAGGAGGGGCAAGTATCCATTATTTTGGCATCTAAGTGATACTCAAGGGAAGTCTAAGTTTGACACCGTCATCTGAGATTTTCAAAGAGTATAAAAAGGGAAAAATTATGATTGCAAGTTTAGTATTTATATTAGGTGTCGTATTTGGGAGCTTTTTCAATGTCGTCATCTACCGTGTGCCACTGGAAAAGAGCATTGCCAAAGGTCGATCTATGTGTCCGTCCTGCGGTCATGTCTTGACTTCGGTGGAGCTGATTCCGGTTGTGTCGATTATCATGCAGGGCTTTAAATGTAAGCACTGCAAGGAGCCGATTTCACCGCGCTATCTCATTGTGGAGCTCCTGACGGGTCTGCTCTGGCTGGCCTCTTATCTGATCTTTCAAGATCAGGGGCCATGGATGGTTGCTTCAGCCTGTCTTTTGGTGTCACTTTGTCTCATTATCGGTTATATCGATTTTGATACTCAGTACATTTCGGACTCGGTTCTGCTGGTTTTCTGGCTGGGCCGTATGGCTGTTACGTTTTTTACCAATGAGTTCAATTGGGAACTGCTTTTTTCGCTGCTAGTCGGTGCTGGTCTCTACTCTCTCATTTATTTTGGGGCCAAGGCTTATTACAAGAAAGAGGCCTTCGGGATGGGAGATATTCTCTACTTAGCTGCTCTGAGCAGTTGGTTTAGCCCCTTGAATACGCTGATTTTGGGATATGGTTCTTTCTTTGTGGCTGGAGCGATTCTCTTAATCGCAACCATCTTTAAGAAATTCAAATTTAAGTTGAAAGAAGAAGTCCCTTTTGGTCCTGCTATGAGTATCATGGCGGTCATCCTATATTTCTGGGGAGGAATCTAGGAAACCAAAAGCGATAATAGAAATGGATAGAAAAAATGTTTAGGAAGAAAAAAGTTATCATAGCATTAGCGACAGCTACTGTCCTTTCAGGCAGTGTGTTGCCTGTCAGCCGTCTAGCGGCAAATGAAAAGGCCAGTCTGGATCCGTCTTTAGTGCAGGTGTCAGATCAGTTTCAGGCCAAGAAAACAGGAGCAGTCGTCTTTTCAGAAGATGTAACAGTGCCAAGCACAGTGTCAGCCGATTTCATTGATAGTCGTTTGGTTGGCACACCGATGGCTGGATTGGGAAAAGCTTTCAAAAAAGCAGAGAAAGATCATGGAGTTAATGCAATTTTTCTCGTAGGGCTGGCTATTCACGAATCGGATTACGGCCGCAGTCAGATTGCTCAGGCCAAGCACAACCTGTTTGGTTTCATGGCTTATGACTCCAGTCCTTTTTCCAGTGCAGGAAATTTCGCAACATTTGATGACGGTATAGATACCGTTGCCCGCTATCTCAGCGAGCACTATCTCAAGCCTGGCGGTCAGTTCTACAATGGTAAGAGCATGGCTGCTATCAATGTAAGATACGCATCTGACAAAACTTGGTCAAGCAAGATTATGATTCGTATTCGAAATTTTTTGAAAAAAGGTTAAGGAGGCTGGGACAATCGTGTCTCAGCTTGCTTTATTATAGAAAGAATTTCTTTTGGTGAGGTGATTGACAGGGTTTTTCTTGCTCTCTGAGGCTCTAAAAATTCCTAATCTTCCTCTCAGGACTAAAAAATAAAAAACTTGCTTCTGCGACATCTACATCGTCTTTTCTGGCGAAAAATGACTTAATTAGGGGATTTATGAAAAAAAAGTTTGACGTAAGCGATGTGTTAAAGGAAGCCTGGGGACTGACTGTTGACTACTTTTTTGTATGGACAGCAGGGCTTGCTATCATTCAACTGCCATTTTTTATTCTGGGGCTGTTAATTCTATTTTTTTCTCCATTTACTTCTTCATTTGTTCCAAGTATGATTTTCTTTGGATTTCTGTGCTCTTTTATGATTGCTTATATCCATAAGTTTTCTTTGACCATGGTTCGTAATCCGCAGATGGTGCGAAGGAACTTCTGGAGAGCTGTTGGCTACAGCATTTCTGACGGCTTTTTTGGGCGTTTGCTTTCTGTGTCTATTTATGTCTTCATGTTTGTCTTGGCTATGTTACTTCTTTTTGTATACTTGAATCATATGTGGGTGCCTGGTTCAAATGTTCGGGAAATCTGGCATGCTTTGGCTATTTGGGCTGTAAATAATCGAGAAAAAATGACAAGTATGCTCTTCCTGATTTTTTTGATAGCACCAATGTTTAACTTGTTGTTCCATTTATTTTACAGCTATTTTGTAGCCTCTCACTTCTTCTTATTGCCCTATATTATTCAGGATACCAACTCCTCTGACAACCTTTTGCGTCCTCTGTCAGCTTTTGGCTGCTTGGGCAAGTCCTTTTCTCGTATGAATGGTCAGAGAGGGCGTTACTTACTGGTAGAGCTTGTCTTAAAGCTTATTCCTGTAGTATTGGGTCTAATAGAAGTTTTGAGTTTACTTTTTGACGATGGCGTATCTAATGTTGTGGGAATGATTGCTAGCCTGATTAATGGCTTTTTGCTGATTTATACCTTGGCAGCCCGCTCGGTTATGGCTGATATCCTGATGTCTTATGATCGGGAAATAGTTAATTTTGGAGATTAATATTTATGAAAAAATTAGAAAGGGTTTTAGGATTTAGGATAATGAACGATGAATGATGTAAAAGTAACAAGGGTTTTCAGAGAAGCTTGGATTTTTGTTACAGAGTATTATTTTGTTTGGCTGAAAGGCCTTTTGCTGGTCGGAATCCCGCTTGCAACACTGGCTTGGTTTCTTTTTCCGCTGGTTTCGAGTTGGTCTTACCGGTCCATTTTAGTCTTGACCTGTTTGGCTTTTATAATTGCTTTCGGTTTTGCTTACGTCAATAAATTTGCCTTGACAGTGATACGAAATCCGCAGATGGTTAAGCTCTATTTTGGCTACGCGGTTTGGTACAGTATCTCAGACGGCTTGCTTACTCGCCTCTTTTATTCCTTCATTGTCAGTGCAGTCCAGGTTCTGATTCTGTACATGGGTTGGTCGGCAATCGGTATCAATCTTGGGGTGGCTAGTCTCTTTGCCTTTTATCGGAGGGCAGTAAGTCCAGAGGCCATTGTGATTTTCCAGTTTCTCTTTCCTTTCTTGTTCATGGTCTTTTACCTGCTCTTCACTTATCTGGTTGATTCGCACTTCTTTTTGCTGTCTTATATCATTCAGGATACTAGCTCCAGGGACAATCTGGCCAAGCCGCTTTCTTTTTATGGCTGTTTGAGAAAGTCAGTCCTGCTGATGAAGGAGCGCAGGGGTCGTTATGTTCTGCTCAGCTTTTTTCTAGCTTCTTTTGGTGGGCTGATTGGCTTGGGTACTCATCTCCTGATGGATCTGATAAGGCAGTATATTGGTCCCTTGCTGGGGGAACTGGATGATTTACTTGGCCTGATCCAGATGATTCCTGTCCTAGTTTTCAGTAGCTTTTACTGTGTATTTGTTCTGGTTGTTCGGACAGTTTTTGCTGATACTCTGATGGAAAATGATACAGAAGTGGTGGATTTTGGTGATTAATTTAGGAAGTTGCAAGACCAGACAATAACTTTATAGAAACAAGAGGAAGGATATGAAATCAGTAACAAGAATTTTAATAACAGCTTTGGTGTTAACTGGGATTGGCTTTATCCCCCTGCCTTATCAAGTGGAGACCTTGAGACCGGCTTTGAATGCCAAAGACTTTGTCCAAGTTCAAGGAGGAACTAGTCAAGGAAAAGGTCAAATCTATGTCATGGCTGTCGGTGTTTCCGATGCCCGAGTGTTCAGTCTCTTTTTGACTTTGCTGCCTAATTACAGGCTAGAAACAGAGTATGTCTCTGTACCTGAAAACTATTTTGATAAGGAGAAGGGACGGGAAGAGCGAGAGAACAGCACTATGGGGTCTTCCCATCTCAATGCCTTGCAGGTAGCTTATCAAGCATCCGGTCATACTGTTGAGATTAGACATAAAGAGATTTTTGTGGATGCTGTCAGCCAAGAGACGCCGTTAGCTCAGGAGCTGCAGAAAGGCGATGTGATTTTAAAGATTGACAATCAGAGTTACACTAGTCCATACGATATTGTCGATCAGATGGAGCAGCGGCCAGTCGGCGATGTGGTATCAATTGAGTACAGCCGTAATGGTGTAATCGGTTTGGCTAGCGGTCCTGTGATTGTGGATGAGACAACTGGTAAGCCTGGTTTGGGGATTGCATTGGGTTCTAAAGCCAGTGTTGCCATGAATCCTCTGACGAAGTTTAAGAGCAACGGTGTAGCAGGTCCTTCTGGTGGACTCATGTTCAGTCTAGAGCTGTACAATCAGCTCGTGTCTGAAGACATTACCAAAGGAAAAGCTATTGCTGGTACTGGAACGATTGACCACAAGGGAAATGTTGGCCGGATTGGCGGGATAGAGATGAAGGTCATGGCTGCAGATAAGGCAGGCGCTGAGATTTTCTTTGTCCCTGATGACACCATTGATGCCGATATTGCCCAGTACAATCCCAAGCTGCGCTCTAACTACCATGAGGCACTTCGTGCTTCTATCAAAATCAAGAGTAAAATGAAAATCGTCCCTGTCAAAACTTTCAACGAAGCTTTGAACTATCTCAGAGAGATGGAATAAGGGAGTCTGCTACTCTTGAATAATCAAAAGAAACACAAGCCCCTGCTAGTTATTTATCTGGCCAGGGCTTTTATTTTATAATTTTTTCAAATAATTGCCACCTTAGCACATAAATTCTTGCTTTCCAAATTGAAGTGTGATATATTTATAACATAAAGAGTGTTAAATATTTCTAACACAAGGAAAGGAGTCTATCATGAAAAAAAGTCAAAAAACAGGTGGCCTCATTGCAATGATTGCCGCAGCTCTCTTTATTGATTTTACTGTTTTATTTGGTTCTAATCTTAGTTGGGGACCCAAGTTAGTTATTGCTGGTATTTCAGTGTTAGGTCAGATTGTAGCTATTTGGGGCTGGCTGCACATGAAACCATGGCCTCATAAGAGTCAGAAAGGTAAGGGAAAGACTATTTTTGACTTGTCTGCTAAGCTATACACGATGCTTTTGTTTGCAGCAACCATTTTTTATACAGTAGGAATTTGGGTTGCGACCCCAAGCGAAGGATCCAGTATTAAGGAATGGATTTTGGGAGTTGGCCTCGTTATTGAAGCGATTGTATTTGGTTTTTTCTCTTTGAAAAATGTCAAGGAAACTCCAGACGAACGCTTTTATGCTAATTTAGCTAAGGCAGCTAGCTTGATGTTTGTCTTTATACTAGGCGCACTGATGATCCTAGCAGTTATCATTGGGTACATGGGTTCTCTCACTCTCTACATGGGCCAGATCTTTATTAGCATAGCTGCCTTGATTTGCATCTTTGCAGTTGTCTATCTTATCTTGGAGCGGAGAGGATAACCATGGCCAAAGAAAGCAAGATTATCACTAATCTCAAATCCGTTCGCGAATCCATGGGCATGACCCAGCAGGAGCTAGCCGACCGCATCGGCATGCGGCGCGAGACAATTCTGCACTTGGAAAATAACCGCTACAACCCTTCGCTGGAAATGGCTCTCAAAATTGCTCGAGTTTTTAACCTTAAAGTGGAAGATCTCTTTGAACTCAGACAGAAAGAGGAGGCATAATTCTTTTCGAGACCTGCTAGTGACATAAACCAGAATACTCTAGGCAGTTTGCTGCTTAGAGTATTCAATTTGTATATGAATCATCGTTTTTATCTTTTTCCAAAAAATGCTATAATATGAGCAAGTATGTAGAGTATAGAGGTATTAGGTTGGAAAATTGTGTTTATATCATTTCGGGTCCTCCAGGTGTTGGAAAAAGCAGTGTCAGTAAAGAATTAGCCTATTCTTTTGACAAGAGTGCTGTGATAGAAGGCGACATGATTTATTTAATGGTTAAAAGCGGCTTAGTAGCACCTTGGGAAGACGATGGCTACTACATGGATTTATTCTGGGACAATATCATTAGTCTTACCAGCAATTTACTTAATAGAAGCATGACTATCATCATAGACTATGTCATATTCGAGGAACAAATCAAAAAAATTACAGATTTTTTAAAGGCCAGACAAACAAGATTAAAATACTGTGTATTGCTGGCAGAAGAAGAAAAGCTTAAAGAAAGGGACCTATCCAGAAATGAAATAGAAAGAACGGGTGACTTATCAATCAAATCTAGAAAAGAGTTTCTAGCTAAAAATATTACTCAGGAGCATTTCCTTTATACGGATCAGTTAGATATCAGAGAAACTGTGAATCTCATAAAAACAGAAGATCGATTTTTTGTTTAAGAACGAATAAAAGAAAAAAAGCCTTTGAAATACTGATTTCAAAGGCTTTTCTTTATCTCAATTATTTCACTTCTATCTACAGTTTCTAAATCTCTAAATATAATAGAGCTGAAGCAGTGG
>ERZ773006.68-NODE-68-length-59679-cov-5.97_pt1 | contig 59679 bp, 47 predicted proteins | sample MGYA00580843_ERZ773006 | MGnify/ENA primary metagenome ERZ773006 (study PRJEB29015, sample SAMEA2738011) | human oral metagenome | biome: human oral; feature: human-associated habitat; material: dental | place: China | collected 2052 ...
CTGCCCCCTTCCCACATTGCCTGTAGTGCATCGCATGAAGCTTTTTTTCTGCATGATATTACTGATATTCAGCAGCCGTATTAACCTGCCGTTAAATAGCTTTAATTCGATTAGAGAAAATGGAGAAAAAGCCTGTCTATTTGATAATTAATTGCTAAATTTGCATGCAATAAATTTCCAAATCATTATGTCATCATTTGTTGCAGAAAAGATCAAGATGGACGGATTGACTTACGATGACGTCCTTTTAATCCCAGCTTATTCGGAAGTATTACCTAAAGAGGTACAGTTGAAAACCAAGTTTTCACGCCACATTGATCTCAATGTGCCCTTTGTTACAGCGGCAATGGACACCGTTACGGAGAGCTCAATGGCGATTGCCATCGCTCGAGAAGGTGGTATTGGTGTGATCCACAAGAATATGACTATTGAGGATCAAGCACATCAAGTTGCAATCGTGAAGAGGGCTGAGAATGGTATGATTTACGACCCTCTGACTATCTTAAAGGGTAGAACTGTGAAGGATGCACTCGCGATGATGGCCGATTACCACATTGGTGGTATTCCCGTTGTAGATGAGGATAACCACTTAGTAGGCATTGTTACCAATCGAGACTTGCGTTTTGAACGCCATTTGGATAAGCTGATTGATGACGTGATGACCAAGGAGAACCTCGTTACAACACATCAACAAACCGACCTTACTGCCGCTGCGCAGATTCTTCAAGAGAATAAGATTGAGAAGTTACCAGTAGTCGATAAGGACAATCATCTTGTAGGTCTAATCACTTATAAGGACATCACAAAGGCTAAAGATAAGCCTATGGCAAGCAAGGATGAGAAGGGTCGTTTGCGTGTCGCAGCGGGTGTTGGCGTTACAGGTGATACCATGGAGCGTGCCGAAGCATTGGTTGCTGCAGGTGTAGATGCTATCGTTATTGATACAGCCCATGGCCATTCTGCAGGTGTTATTGGTAAGTTGCATGATGTAAAGACAGCCTTCCCTAACCTTGATGTTGTAGTGGGTAATATTGCGACGGCAGAGGCAGCTAAGTTCCTTGTTGATAATGGTGCGGATGCTGTGAAAGTAGGTATTGGACCAGGATCTATCTGTACAACACGTGTTGTAGCAGGTGTGGGTGTACCACAGTTGACTGCTATCTACGATGTTTATAAAGCGTTGGAAGGTACTGGTGTACCATTGATTGCTGATGGGGGATTGCGCTATTCTGGTGATGTTGTGAAGGCTTTGGCAGCTGGAGGAAGCAGTGTGATGATTGGTTCGTTGGTTGCAGGTACAGAGGAATCTCCTGGTGATACCATCATATTCAATGGTCGTAAGTTTAAGAGTTATCGTGGTATGGGTTCTTTGGAGGCTATGGAACAGAAGAATGGTTCACGTGATCGTTACTTCCAGAATGATATCCACGATGCAAAGAAACTGGTACCAGAAGGTATTGCAGGACGCGTTCCTTACAAGGGAACTGTTCAAGAAGTTATCTATCAACTTGTTGGTGGTCTTCGTTCTGGAATGGGCTATTGTGGTGCTGCATCTATCGAAGATTTGCACAATGCGAAGTTTACTCGTATCACCAACGCAGGTGTTATGGAGAGTCATCCACATGATATCACTATTACGAGTGAAGCACCAAACTACTCTCGTCCAGAGTAATTAACAGATTAATAATTAACCGCCCTCTTCTCTGTAAAAGCAGTGGAGAGGGTATGTGTGTCTTAAATAATAACAATGAAAGTCAAGGCTCTTTTATTATTGTCGCTGCTATCTACCACGATGGTATTTGGGCAGAGTGACCCAACCATAATGACTATCAATGGGCAACCAGTTAGTCGTTCTGAATTTGAGTATTCATATAATAAGAACAATGCAGAAGGGGTCATTGATAAGAAGAGTATAGCCGATTATGTGGATCTGTTCATCAATTATAAGTTGAAGGTGCAAGCGGCTTTGGATGCTCGTTTGGATACATTGTCTTCCTTCAAGCAGGAGTTCCTTACCTATCGAGATCAGCAGATTCGTCCATCGTTCCTTACAGACTCAGATATTGAGAAAGCGGCTCGGGATATTTATCAAGAGACGAAGGAGAGTATTGAAGCGAATGGTGGTTTGTGGCGTTGTGCACACATTCTTGTAGGATTAAATCAGCGTGCGACAAAAGAAGAAGAACTGAAAGCTAAGGTCTTGGCAGACTCTATCTATAATGCTTTACAGCATGGAGCAAACTTCGGAGAGTTGGCTAAGAAGTATTCTGCTGATCGAGAGTCTGCACAGAACGGAGGCGAGTTGCCATTGCTTCAAAAGGGGCAAACAGTACAGGAGTTTGAGCGTGCTATGTTGGCATTGAAGCCTGGTGAAATTAGTAAACCAACGCTTTCTCCTTATGGTTATCACATTATTAAGATGATAGCACATGAGGGATTGGCTCCTTATGATTCGTTGCATGCACGGATCTTACAGTTTATTGAGATGCGTGGATTGCGTGATCAGATTGTCGATAAGAAGTTAGATAGCCTTGTTCAGCAGGCTGGTAAGGGGGTAACTCGTGAGCAGTTGCTTGATAAACAACTTGCGGAACTGGAAGAGAAGGATGCTAATTTGAAGAATCTTATCCGTGAGTATTATGATGGGTTATTGATGGTTGAGATGAGTAATCGTATGGTTTGGGATAAGGCATCAGCAGATGTTACGGGCTTAGAAAACTATTTCCACAAACATAGGAAACAATATAAATGGACTGAACCACGCTTTAAAGGCATTGCTTATCATGTAAAGAATCAAGCTGATGTTGAGGCTGTGAAAGATTGTGTGAAGCGACTTCCTTTTGCACAATGGAACGAAGCACTGCGTAAGACATTCAATGCTGATAGCACACTCCGCATACGTGTTGAGAAGGGAATCTTCCGTAAGGGTGATAATGATCTTGTCGATAAGCAGGTGTTTGGAATGAGTGTTCCTGTGAAAGAGATGAAGGACTTTCCTATTGGTGCAACCTATGGTAAGAAGTTGAAAGCACCAGAGTCTTTGGATGATGTACGTGCTCTTGTGGTTTCTGACTATCAAAAGGAACTTGAGAAGAAGTGGGTTGATTCATTGCGAAAGAAATATAAAGTTGTGGTTGATAAGGCTGTTCTTTCTACAGTCAATAAGCATTAAGTGATAATAAAGAAATCAGATGAAGATAAATAAATGTAAGACAGGTGCTTTGCTAATAGGCGTTACGCTTGTAGCAATGAGTTTGCATGCAGGTGCCTTTCGTGCCTCGGCACCGTTAGTTCTAACAGATTCGGTAGATACAAATCAGGTTGCTAAAGCCAACAATGTAGTCGATGAGGTGATATGGGTAGTGGGTGATGAACCGATTTTAAAGTCCGAAGTCGAGATCATGAAACTACAAGGAGAAGCAGAGGGAATGAAGTGGGATGGAGACCCAGAGTGTGTGTTGCCTGAACAAATAGCAGTGCAGAAACTCTTTCTTCATCAGGCTGCTCTTGATAGCGTAGAGGTGACTGAGTCAGAGATTGCACAGGGTGTTGATCAACAAATCAACTACTGGATTTCTTTGCCACAAATAGGTTCAAAGGAGAAATTAGAGGAGTTCCAGCATAAGAGTATAGCGCAACTTAGACAAGACTTACACGATGATTATAAGAATCGTCAGTTGGTTCAGAAGATGCAAGCAAAGCTCGTTGGTGATGTGAAAGTATCACCTGCTGAAGTGCGCGAGTACTTTAGGAAGTTACCAGTGGATAGTATTCCTATGATTCCAACTACCGTTGAAGTGGAGATTCTAACACAAACTCCTAAAGTCGAGCCAGAGGAAGTTAATCGCATTAAAAACCAACTACGTGACTATACGGATCGTGTAACTAAGGGAGAAACATCCTTTGCTACGTTGGCACGTTTGTACTCCGAAGACCCTGGATCATCGCGCCAAGGAGGTGAATTAGGTTATATGGGACGAGGTATGTTAGACCCTGCTTTCGCTGCAGTAGCATTCAACTTGACTGATCCGAAGAAGGTTTCTAAGATTGTAGAGAGCGAGTTTGGGTATCATATCATTCAGTTGATTGACCGTCGAGGAGATAAGATTAATTGTCGTCATATCCTATTGAAACCTCGTGTATCAATGGCTTCTATTGATGCTGCAAAAGAACGCTTAGACTCTATTGGACGTGATCTTCGCAAAGAGAAGTTCACGTTTGAGGATGCCACCGCATACCTTTCTGACGACAAAGATACGAAGAATAACCATGGACTCATGGTCAACTCATCAGGGGACGAACGCACCTCTCGCTTCAAGATGAAGGACTTACCAACAGAAGTAGCACGAGTTGTTGACACCATGAAAGTCGGTGAGATCTCTGCTCCTTTTCAGATGATTAACAATCGAGGAAAGGTCGTTTGTGCTATCGTAAAGCTAAAGAGTCGCACCGACGAACATAGAGCTACTATAACAGAAGACTTTCAAACTATGCGTGACATCGTTACTGCTCACCGTCGTCAAGAGATAATTCATGACTGGGTAGTAAGCAAGATTAAGAACACTTATGTTCGAATGAGTCCTCGCTACAAGGATTGTAAGTTCAAGTATGAAGGTTGGGTTAAATGACATTAGAAAACACTTATATATATAAGCTTTGCGGGCATAGAATCATGTTAATCACGATTCTATGCCTGCTTGGGTTATGCTATAACCACCCTTCTATGGCTCAGAAAGTGACGGAAAAGAAGGGGAGTAAGTTCTATATAGACCATGCCGATAACCTTAGACACAACCAGATGCTGATGCCAGATGTGCAGATTGCAAAGGGTAATGTTCGGTTGCGTTATAAGGGAATGACGCTTAGTTGTGATAGTGCATACTTCAACGAACAGTCGAATTGGTTTAAGGCTTTCGGTAAAGTTCATGTAACTCGACCGGGTGGAGTGACGCTTGATTGTCGTCGTCTTCACTATGATGGCATGTCTCAAATGGTTCATATTAGAGAAAAGGTTGTGGTTCGTCAGCCAGGAAAGTCGCTACGTTGTGATAGCTTAGACTATAACATGATATCGAAAGTTGCCAATTACTTCGGTGGTCGTGGAACCTTGGTTTACAATGGAAATACCGTTATTGCCGATCAAGGTGATTATAACACAGAGAGCCATGATGCTAACTTCTTTGGTAATGTTGTTATGTTTACTCCTAAGTACAGAATCACAACTCCAGAGGCACATGGTAATACAGAAACAGGCTTGGTACACGTTGTTGGCAAGTCTGTTATTCGAACAGCAAAGGGCGAAGTCGTGCATACTAACGATGGAACTTATAATAGTCGAACTGACAACATGGAGCTTAATGGTCATTCAACGATTACATCTCCCAAGCAAGACGTAGAGGGAGATAACATCGTTTATAACAGTTCGACGGGTGAAGCCGAAGGGCATGGTAATGTAAAGATAGTCGACAAGGCCAATGACAGAACCATAATAGGTCAAGATGTATTCTATAATGAGAAGACTGGTCATAGCACTGCTCGTGGTAATGTGAAGATCGATGATCGTCGACAAAAGAGAGTGATAACTGGCGATGAAGTAATCTACAATGCCAAGTCTGGATATAGTGAGGGACATGGTAATGTGAAGATTATTGATAAGCTAAACCAGCGCACAATCACTGGTCGCGACCTTACTTATAATAGCAACACTCACGAAGGAACAGGGGAAGGGAACGTCTATTATATAGACGAGAAACAGAAACATGCCTTCAAGGGAGACTATCTTCACTATACTGACTCGGCGGCTATTGCTTTTGGTGGAAAGCCTGGTCCAATTGCAAAAGACTTCTCCCAAGGTGACACACTATTTGTTCATGCCGACACAATTAGTATGAAGGGATTCTACATGAACACGCCTAAGATGTATCGTGAAATCTATGGGGTCAACAACGTGAGGGCGTTCCGCACAGATGTACAAGCCGTATGTGGATTCCTTGTTGCTAATACGAAAGACTCCTGTATGACTATGTATGACTACCCGATAGTATGGAGTGGTAACCGTCAACTAGTTGGTGATTCGATCAAGGCATACATGAATGACTCCACCATTCGACAGGCTTTTGTCTATGGTAATGCGTTCTCTATTGAAACGCTTCCAGATAAGCAACACTATAATCAAATATCGTCACGTGACATGCGTGCAGACTTTGTCAATGGTGCTGTTAGGCGTGTGGACGCATGGGGGAACGTTGAGGTTGTGTTCTATCATACCGATAAAGACAGTACGTTGATAGGGCATAATTACACGGAGACAGATACCCTTCGTATGTTCATAACACCCGAACGTAAGTTGAAAAAAATATGGATGTCTAAGGCAGATGGTGTGATTAGTCCAATGACGCAGATCCCCCCTGATCGCCTGACATTGCCTCACTTTGAGCTTTTTGATAATGTTCGTCCAAAGGATAAGAATGACATCTTCCGTCGTGCAGCACGTAAGACGGCAGCTACCAAGCGCAATGCTCAAGTCATCTTGCCGCCTCGACAACGTATAGAGTGACCCCTTGTCAACCTATTGTCGTAATCATTTACGACAATAGTTAGAATCATTTACGACAATAGGTCAACTTCCCTTCACATTATTAACATCATTAACTCCTTTGAAATATGTTCTTCTTTCAATCATCAAAGCCCCGTCGTTTTCATCATGAATATATGTATGTTGACGAACGTAAAGAGTTTCTCTCGGATATAGAGAAGCGTGCGAAAAATGAGTTAGAACAGCAAGATGAGCCAAAGGAGGGGTATCGTGAGGAACTTCAAAGGCGTCTTTCTCATAGCTTGCGACCGCAAGTTTTGACACACAAACACAACCGTTTCACAGCTATGTGGGTGTCTTTGATACTCTCTGCAGGTGTTATAGCACTGCTTATCTTATTCTTGTTTATTGCTTAAGCATTATTAATCAATGAGTGATATCATACAACTTTTACCCGATAGTGTAGCCAATCAGATTGCTGCAGGAGAGGTGATTCAACGCCCGGCATCCGTTATCAAGGAGCTAGTAGAGAATGCCATCGACGCTGGAGCAACGTCAATTAATGTCTTAGTAGTCGATGCGGGGCGCACATCTATCCAAGTGATTGATAACGGAAAGGGTATGTCAGAGACTGATGCACGCCTCTCTTTCGAGCGACATGCAACTTCTAAGATACGTAAGGCAGATGATCTTTTCTCACTCCATACCATGGGCTTTCGTGGAGAAGCACTTGCGTCGATTGCTGCGGTGGCGCAGATAGAATTGAAGACACGCATGGCGAATGATGATCTTGGTACTCATCTGTCTATCTCGGGTAGTCGTTTTACGAATCAAGAACCTTGTTCTTGCCCTGTAGGAAGTAATTTCTTGGTTGAGAATCTCTTCTTCAATGTACCCGCACGACGCAAGTTTTTGAAGTCGAACACCACCGAATTGAATAATATCATCAATGCTTTTGAACGCATAGTATTGGTTTATCCGCATATAGCCTTTACCTTATATAGTAATGGAACAGAGCTTTTTAATCTTCGGTCATGCAACTATAGACAGCGAATTGTTGAGGTGTTTGGGAAGAGACTGAACCAAGATCTCTTGTCAATAGACGTTGACACAAGTCTATGTCATATCCATGGCTTTGTTGGGAAACCAGAGTCTGCACGCAAGAAGACACCCCAGCAGTACTTCTTCGTTAATGAACGTTATATGAAACACCCGTATTTTCATAAGGCGGTCATCACTGCGTTCGATCGACTTATCCCTCAGGGAGAGCAGATTCCTTACTTTCTTTATTTTGAAGTACCGCCTACGAACATTGATGTAAACATTCATCCGACAAAGACGGAGATAAAGTTTGAGAATGAGCAAGCCATCTGGCAGATTCTTTTAGCAGCTGTGAAAGAAGCCGTGGGACGCTTTAATGACATTCCTTCGATTGACTTTGACACCGAAGGGAAGCCTGATATTCCAGTATTCGACCCTCATTCGGGAACTAAAGCACCGAAGGTTGAAATCAACCCATCGTTCAATCCCTTTAAACAAACTGCCCAACCGCAGAAGCCGAGTGTGCCAGATGGTTGGGAGGAGTTGTACTCTGGTTTGGATGGGAATGCTGAGATACGCCAGTCAAAACTCTTTGAACAAGATGAACTAGATGTTAATACGACTCCAACAGACGAGAGTTTGATTATTTCATCAGCCTCTACAACCTCTACAAACGAGTCGATGATAGAGGAAAAGTCACCTTCGCACTATCAGTATAAGGGTAGTTATATCATGACAGCGGTGAAGTCTGGCTTGATGATTATCGACCAGCACCGTGCTCATATACGCATTTTATATGAGGAGTACTTGCGCCAGTTGTCATCTCATAAGGCTCATTCGCAAAAGGTTCTATTCCCTGAAGTGGTGCAATTCACGGTATCTGACAAGTTAATCATCGATCGCATCCTCCCTGAAATGGCAGAGATGGGCTTCCAATTGGATAGTCTCGGTGGTGATAGTTATGCAGTGAATGGAGTGCCAGCAGGCATCGAAGGGCTCAATGCTGTTAGTCTTATTCAAGATATGGTGGCGTCAGCTGTGGAGAGTGGGGCAAGTGTGAAGGAAGATATCGATCGTACACTCGCTTTGAGTTTAGCACGTAATGCCGCTATTCCACAGGGTCAGGTGTTGACCAATAGTGAGATGGATAACCTTGTGAATGAGCTTTTCACTTGTGAAAATGTCAATTACACGCCATCTGGCGAACCGATTATTGCGGTTATGAAGCAGCATGATATTGAACATTTGTTTGATAGTTAAAAAGCGTAGACAGCATTATTCGCAACCTAAGTAGCACCCCAGAGTAGGGACAGACGCCCTCGTCTGTCCGCCAAATGTGGTATGTATCAATGGAAACAGGGATTTTGAGCGGACAGACGAGGGCGTCTGTCCCTACTTTGGGGTGGCGTTACAGCCCTCTTGTTCCTATATTCCTCTGTCATAGAAATATGTCATTAAAACAGCATGTCATTATGTCATTCTGTCTAAAACCACGTCTCCCCTATCTTAGAAATATGCCATTAAAAGAACATATCATTATGTCTTTATGTCTAAAAACACGCCTCTTCTATCTTAGAAATATGTCATTAAAACAGTATGTCATTGTGTCATTCTGTTTAAAACCACGTCTCCTCTATCATAGAGATATGTCATTAAAACAACATGTCATTGTGTCATTCTGTCTAAAACCATGTCTGTAAGGGGTAGGGGAGAGCCTATTCTCAATCTTGTTTTACCCCTCTGCAGCATGATAAGAAGAGCGAACCAGCGGTCCACTCACCACATGCTTGAATCCTTTCTCTAATGCAATGCGCTTGTAATCGGCAAATTGTTCGGGGGTAATATAAGCTGATACGGGGAGATGATGGGCTGTTGGTTGAAGGTACTGACCCAAGGTTAGACGCCTACAACCTGTTTTGAGAATGTCATCCATCGTCTCTAATATCTCCTCGTGAGTCTCCCCTAAGCCCAACATAAAGCCTGTTTTGGCTGTAATACCGCACTTCGTAATCTCACGCAACACCTCTAAACTTCGGTCATATCGTGCAACAGAACGCACGGAAGGTGTCAGTCGGCGTACAGTCTCCATGTTATGACCGGCCACATGAGGCTTTGTTGCCATCACCTGACGTATGAGTTCGGCTTTACCCATAAAGTCAGGGATAAGTAGTTCGACCTTTGTTTCGGGGTTCAAACGCTGTATTTCCTTGATAGTCTGTACCCAATGTGCAGCTCCGTAGTCGTCTAAATCGTCACGATCAACCGATGTGATGACGGCATAACGCAGTCCTAAAGCCTTGATGGATTCGGCTACTCTTGTTGGTTCGTTGCTATCTAATGCTCTTGGTCGCCCACTCAAAGTGTTGCAGAAACGACATTTTCGGGTGCAGATATCGCCCCCAATCATCAGAGTTGCCGTGCGTGCCATCCAACATTCAGCCCTGTTCGGACATAACCCACTCGTACAGATGGTGTTCATGTGGTGTTTCGACAAGATCCCTGCAGTCTCGCCAGTAGACTTCTTCGATGTTAGATCAATCTTTAACCACTCTGGTTTCATCACGTGTGGTTTGCGTCCAAAGAGCAAGCGAAGCAGTTGTGAGAGTTGAAAGCCACGTATGATAGTCGACAAATCAGTGTTTTCTAAAATATTTTCAACAGCCTCTCTCGTAAACTCCACGCCTTTTAATGGTTTCAGAAGAGCGTTATCAATATCTCCAAGGAGGAAATAATCGCCCATCAAATTGATGTTTACAATCGTGTTATTCTTTAGTTCTATGTGCGCTTCCAGTGTTCCCACCCCCTCGAAACGATGCTTTTTTACAATAGAATATTTCGGATTTTTACCATAAACAAAGCTGTCGGAGGCTAACTCCTGTTCGATTCTTTCAATTCCCAGCATATCCTCTTCGGTCAATTCTAACACCTCACTATGGCAGAATTGCTGTTGGGTATGGCGCATGAAGTCGGTTATTTCAATGTCAGTATATTGTGATACGTTGGTAACACGTTGCCTAACAGAATCAATTCCCTTGCTCTTGAGCTTCGCAAGTGAGGGCGTGAGTGCATTTGAAAGATGCGATAGTTGTGTGTTGAAAAGCAATGAATTATGCAGAACACTGCGATTGTTAAGTTGATAAAAAGCACATCCTGAAACCTTTGTGTCGTTGATGAGGATGTCATTTCGTCCTGATAACTGTGCGTTGATACCAATACTTTGTAGCAAATTAGTCATGCGATTCATGTATTGAACGAAGGCTTCATTGGCATTAGAGAGGCGTGAGATATACGAAAACTGTATGCACCCCTCATCGGCATAGATACATCCTCCACCGCTCTTGCGCCTGAATATGTCGATAGAATGTGCCTTGCAATAATCAACGTTCACCTCATTTTCAATCAGTTGATTGCGCCCTAACATCACAGTAGGGGGCACACGCCATGCCAAGAAATAATCATCATCGGGGTAATGATGGGCAACGTATTCTTCTACAGCAAAATAGAAAGGTAGCTGGTGGGACTTATCTTGTTTAGGTAATAGTATATATTTCATTGTTTGGTATTGATAGATACTGCTTACAAATGTACGAACTTTTAGAAAAAGAGACGAAGTATTAGGAATAAAAAAGCAAATGATTCTGTTGTTGATGGTTATGTCTTGTGATGTTGATAAGTTCTTTCTATTTTTGAAGAGATGCCCGTTTATGTGGGTGCGGATGGTTCCCTATGTTTGAAAAGGGTTTCTCTTGAGTGAGTTTTTAGTTTATTTTCTCTTCGTTGTTTGTTTGTTTTCTTATTAAAAATAGACTATTTTTTCTTATAGGGAAGCCTCTTTTACGCTATTTTTAGGTTCTGTCTGCGATATAGTAAGTGGTTTATAAGCTTACAAGTAGGTGTGTTCTACCATTAAAAAAACAAAAACATCGTGTTAGAAACATAGTTTTTCGTATATTTGCAAGCACACAGATAACAAATAGATAAAGGTAAAAATAATGTTGAATAACAAGTTTCTTTCAGCTACCTTCATAGCTTTAGCAATTACAGGTAGCGTTGCTTTCGCTGCAGTCCAGCAGGGAAAGGTGATGTATAAACAAGTAGATGGAACATACGTAGTGAACACCACGACCCTAACTCCAAATGTGAAGGGATTTAAGGGGGCTACTCCTGTGGAGGTTTATATCAAGAATAACAAGGTTGTAAAGGTTGTTCCATTGGCAAATCATGAGTCATCTCGATACTTCAACACGGTGAAGCAGAACCTACTTCCTAAGTTTGAAGGAATGAAAGTGGCTAAGGCTGCAAAGGCAGAGCAGGTTGATGGTGCAACAGGTGCTACATTCTCTTCACGTGCAATAAAGGCTAATGTAGCTGCTGCAGTGGCTTATTACAAGAAGAATAAGTAAAGTTTTATCGACTAAATAAGTAGAAATTATGATCAGATTAAACGCTTTTTTCAAGGTAAAAGAGGGTGTTACGACAGCTCAAGTGAAGGCTCTTGCAGACGAGTTAGTGGAAATCTCTCGCAAAGATGAGGGCAACAAGGGTTACGATCTGTTTGAGAGTGCAACCCAACTGGGTGTTTTCATGTTTTGTGAAACATGGGAGAATAAGGTTTGCTTAGCCCGTCATGCCCGCTCAGAGCACTTCACTCGCATTGTTCCAGAGATTGAGAAGCTGACGGAAGGAGGCTTGAGTATAGAACAGTTCGAGCGTTAAAGAAGCCTCACCCCCGCCCCCTCTCCGAATGGAGAGGGGAGTAGATAGTACTAAATCTTGCGTTCTTTTGTAAGAAAGGGACTTTCATTTATACAGAAAGGATGCGTCTATCATAAAAGTAAAAGAGTTCATTTGCATGATAGCAAATGAACTCTTTTATTTTATCTATATATTTTTAACCTCACAGGTAAATGTTATTCTGCCTACTAGCAAGTCTTACTAATCACTCCCCTCTCCATTCGGAGAGGGGGCGGGGGTGAGGCTTTTTTTATAGTCTCTACCCTTACTTCACATCCCCCACCTTAATCAGATACTCTGCAATCTGCACTGCATTCAATGCCGCACCCTTACGTATCTGATCGCCAGTAAGCCATAGCGTGTTACCGTTGTCATCGGCTAGATCTTTACGAATACGACCTACATAGACATCGTCCTTACCTGCACTCTCGAGTGGCATTGGGTACACATAGTGCTGCGGATCATCAACGAGTGTTACACCAGGAGCCGCCTTCAATGCCTCACGAATCTCCTCAACAGATAGCGGGCGTTCGGTCTCGAACCATACAGCCTCCGAATGGCTGCGGAGGGAAGAGACGCGAACACAGGTCGCAGAAGTGCGTACGTCGGAGTGCATTATCTTACGCGTCTCATTAAACATCTTCATTTCTTCCTTCGTATAATCGTTCTCTGTCATCTTATCTATTTGCGGGATGACATTGTAAGCGAGCTGGTGTGGAAACTTCTCAATGGTCTTTACCTCACCAGTCTCAACCAGTTCCTTGTATTGCTGTTGCAGTTCTTGCATGGCAGCAGCGCCCGCACCCGATGCACTCTGGTAACTACTGACGTGCACCTTCTTGATATGACTGAGCTTATCGATAGGGTTTAAGACAACAACCATCATAATCGTTGTACAGTTAGGGTTGGCTATAATGCCACGAGGACGTATGAGGGCATCCTCTGGGTTGATCTCTGGAACAACCAAAGGAACATCTGCATCCTGACGGAACTGGCTGGAGTTATCAATCATCACAGCACCGTATCGGGTGATCGTATCGGCAAACTCGGCTGAAGTACCACCGCCTGCGCTGGTGAAAGCAATGTCTACATCCTTGAAATCATCGTTATGCTGGAGTAGTTTTACTTCATATTCTTTACCCTTAAAAGCGTACTTCTTGCCTGCAGAACGCGTTGAACCAAAGAGTACAAGGTCGTCCATTGGAAAATTCCTTTCCGCTAAGATGCGTAGGAACTCCTGCCCAACTGCACCACTGGCACCCACAATTGCTACTTTCATATACTTTGTTTTTATTGTTTTCAATTAATCACTTGTACTTGCAAAAGTACTATTTTTCTTGTAATACAAGCTACAATCTGTCTTTCTTTTAGCCTTTGGTGGGTTATATTTGCCTATATTCAACTTCTTTTGTAACTTTGACCTCGGATTTAATAGAGTACATCTATAACTAAAAACACTTGAGAAGAAGAGAAGTAAGAAGGCTTGAGTTGAACAATCTAAACGATTATAACAATGAATAATACTACACAAGAACCCGAACTTCCAAGCAAAGAGCATTTGTTTGAAGAGAGTTGCTTAATCATCGATGAGGCGCAACATGCGGCGTATCATGCCGTGAATATCGCCCTGCTGAAGCGTAATTGGCTGTTAGGAAAGAGGCTGAATGAGACGATTAATAGTGGACAAGACAGAGCTGAATATGGTAAGACTATTGTGAGAACATTGTCTCAACAACTTGTTGTGAAGTATGGTAACGCATTTGGAGAGAGGAATCTCTACCATTATATGTCGTTCCATCGCTTATATAATGACCTATTTACGCTTCCAGATTCTTATTCCCAAGACAATTTGAACGCAATGCGTTCAAATAACCTGTATGTAGTTGGAATGTTGAACTCACTGCGTTCAAAATTCCCAATATGCATTTCTTGGACGCATTTTCGCATCTTGCTTCAGGTAGAAGATAGTGAGGCACGAGATTGGTATGCGAAAGAAAGCTCGGAGAACTCATGGAGTACAAGGACACTCCAGCGTAACAATTTACGCTCCGGCATATATATAAAGGATGTAAAATGGGGTTCATCCCTTGAGGCAATATACCCGTTTAATCGTTGGAAGCACTCTTTACCTATTGTAAAGCACAAGCAGTGGAATCGAAATGTATATGTTTAGCATTTCTTTTCCGCTGCTTTTCTTTTTGTTTCTTCGGTGTTCTGTATTGTTTTGAAGCGTAAGTAATAGTATTATCTAAGTGTGATAATTAATTATCTAAGCGTGATAATTAGTTATCTAAGTTTGATAATACTTTATCACGCTTAGATAATAAGAAAAGATACGCATTCCGTGAATGCAGAGTACGTATGTAAAGAATACGGAAGCCACAGGAACTGAATGCGGAAAGCGTATGTAAGTGTGAGGAACAAAACATATTGACTTAAATTTTGGCTCATATAATCTATGAATATATGCTAAGATGGAATGTTGCCAAACTTTTTTAGTAACTTTGCAAGCAATAAGTTAATAGACATTCATGTTGCATTTATCACAGTATTTTCCTATAGCTGACCCGACACTGATATTCTTTGTGGTGCTTTTGATGATACTTATTTCACCTATCATCATGGGTCGATTGCGCATACCTCATATCATTGGTATGGTGTTGGCGGGAGTTATCGTTGGTAAGTACGGACTGAATATATTGGAGCGTGATGCTTCATTCGAGTTGTTTGGGCGTGTCGGGTTATATTATATCATGTTCTTAGCGGGGCTTGAGATGGATATGGAGGGACTGAAGAAGAATCGTAATCGGGTCATAATCTTCGGGCTGTTAACCTTCCTTTGTCCGTTTATTATGACTTATCTGATGGGTGTTAGCTTGTTGAGTTATACACCATTAGCCGCATTGTTACTTGCTGCTATTATGGCGTCGAACACGCTGATAGCCTATCCGATCGTAGGAAGATATGGACTGACACGGCACACTAGTTCGACTTTGAGTGTTGGTTCTTCCATGATGGCACTCTTCATTGCTTTGATTGTAATGGCATCAATCGTCAATAGCTTTCATGGTGGTGGGGGAGTTGGCTTCTGGTTGTTCTTCGTTGTGAAGTTTGTTGTTTATTGTGCTGGACTAATCTTCTTTATACCTCGTCTTGCTCGTTGGTTCTTGCGCCGTTATTCTGATGCTGTTATGCAGTTTATCTTCATCTTAGCGGTTGTATTCCTTTCGGCTTCTTTGTCAGATGCCGTTGGCTTAGAGGGCATCTTTGGAGCATTCTTGTCTGGTTTGATATTAAATAGATATGTTCCGAAAGTTTCTCCGTTGATGAATCGCATTGAGTTTACGGGTAATGCGCTGTTCATTCCTTACTTCCTAATTGGTGTAGGAATGTTGATCAATGTTCGTTTATTATTCTCTGGAACCAACATCTTATGGGTAGTCTTTTGCCTTGTTGTCTTTGGAACATTGGGTAAGGCAGTAGCGGCATATATTGCAGCAAGACTCTTTAAGATGTCGAAGATGTCGGGGCACATGATGTTCGGTCTTACGAGTGCGCACGCTGCAGGGGCTATTGCCATGGTGATGGTGGGGCGTCGCTTGGAGGTTTCTCCTGGAGTTTACCTCTTTGGAGATGAGGTGTTGAATGGTATTGTGATTATGATACTCTTCACCTGTATCATATCAACATTGGTTACAGAGTGGGCTGCTCAGCGCATTCGTTTACAAGAGAAAGAGGAACCAGAGATGGTGAAGACGCTTAACGACGAGAAGATTCTTATTCCTGTGAAGTATCCTGAATACGCGGAGAGTTTGGTCTCTATGGCTATAATGATGCGTAATCCACGACTAAAGAAGGAGCTTGTCGCCCTAAATGTAGTGTATGATGATGTAAATATGCGGCATAATCAAGCGGAGGGGCGGCGTTTGTTGGAACAGATTCATCAGTTAGCTAGTTCTTCAGATGTACCAATGACAACGCAGGTGCGCATAGCGGCGAATATTGCCAATGGTATTAAACATGCCTTTAAAGAGTTTCAGGCATCTGAGATACTTATGGGGTTGCACTTCCATAAGGATATAAATAAGAACTTCTGGGGGGAGTTCACACGTAGTTTGTATAATGGATTGAGCCGACAAATTATCATTACTCGTATTACCCAACCCCTGAATACGATAAGAAGAATACAAGTTGCAGTGCCTTCTCGTGCAGAGTTTGAGCCTGGTTTCTATCGTTGGTTAGAGCGATTGGCACGTATGGCAGGTAATTTGGAGTGCCGTATCGTATTCCATGGTCGCCGTGAAAGTTTGCAACTCATAACGGAGTTCATTCGTAATAGATTCCCTAGTGTGCGTGCCGAGTACGAAGAGATGTATCATTGGAAAGAACTTCCAGATTTGGCAACACGTGTGAAGGCTGATCAGCTATTTGTGATCGTCACAGCTCGTAAGGGTACAATTTCTTATAAGAGTGCGATGGAACGATTACCAGAAGAGGTGAATCGCTACTTCAAGGGTAAGACACTGATGATAATATTCCCTGATCAGTATGGTAATCGTATGGACGATATGACGTTCGCTCAACCACAACACACGGAGGAACGCAGTGCTTACGAGGCTGTGAGAGAGTGGATTCATAATAAGGTGTAAGAGGGTATTAGGCTAATAAGCCCAATAAGGCTAATAGCCCCAATAAAAGAATAGCATTATGATAGATATTAAGAACATAACCAAGAGTTTCGGTTCACTGCAGGTGCTGAAGGGCATCGACTTGCATATTAATAAAGGAGAAGTGGTGAGCATTGTCGGACCGTCAGGTGCTGGTAAGACAACCTTATTGCAGATTATCGGTACCCTGGATAAGCCTGATAGTGGTTCTGTCATTGTCGATGGAATTGACGTAGGGAGTCTTTCGACGGGGAAGTTGAGCGACTTCCGTAACCAACATCTCGGCTTTGTATTCCAGTTTCATCAGCTCTTACCAGAGTTCACAGCCCTTGAGAACATCATGATTCCTGCTTATATTGCAGGCAGAAAGACGAAGGAAGCACGTCAGCGCGCAGAGGAGTTATTAGCGTTTATGGGTTTGAGTGATCGTGCAAGTCATAAGCCCAACGAACTATCAGGTGGTGAGAAGCAGCGTGTGGCAGTGGCTCGAGCATTGGTAAACAATCCAGCAGTCATCCTTGCCGATGAGCCTTCAGGTAGTTTGGACACAAAGAACAAAGAAGAGTTGCATCAACTCTTCTTCGATCTCCGTGATAAGTTCGGGCAGACTTTCGTCATTGTTACACATGATGAAGGGCTCGCACACATAACAGATAGAACGATACATTTGAAAGATGGTATGATAGAAAGCCTCCCCCAACCCCTCCGAAAGGAGGGGAGTGCTGCTGTCGAAATAGAGCATGAGTAGGTTCTTAGAATGATAAGTCTGTTACTTAGCGCATGTTGTTCCTATGTTACTCTGTCTTATAAGAGATTATCTTGTCTTCAACTATAAAGGGTTATTATGTCTAAAATAAAGCTCGGAGCATACAACACGCTCACTGTATTAAAGATTGCCTTACGTGAAGGCAACGGTGAACCATTTGGACTTTTCCTCGATGGAGGGCCAGATGGTGAGATTCTCATACCTCAGAAGTATGTACCAGAAGGTACCAAGATTGGTGATGAGATAGAAGCGTTTGTCTATCTTGACCAAGACGAACGCCCTATTGCTACGACCGAAGAGCCCTTAGCGCAGGTAGGCGACTTCGCTTACTTGGAGTGTTCGTGGGTGAATGAGTATGGTGCATTCCTTTCGTGGGGTGTAATGAAAGACCTCTTCTGTCCGTTCCGTGAACAGAAAAAGCGCATGGTAATGGGCAATTCATATATTGTGCATATCCATTTGGACGAGGATAGTTATCGTCTTGTGGCGTCGGCTAAAGTGGAACATTATCTTGACGAACGTCGACCACGTGATTATAAGCATGGGCAGGAGGTTGATCTTCTCGTATGGCAGAAGACTGATCTTGGCTTTAAGGTGATTGTTGATAACCAGTATCCTGGGCTTATCTATGAGGATCAGGTGTTCCAATATGTTCATACTGGCGACCGATTGAAGGGTTACATATCCACTATTCGCCCCGACGGAAAGATTGATTGTACACTTCAACCCACAGGGCAACAGCATGCGGAAGGCTTTGCGGAGGTGCTTCTCCAGTATCTCCGAGAGCATAATGGCATTTGCGACCTTGGTGATAAGAGCGAAGCAGAGGATATCAAGCGTCGTTTTCAGGTGTCGAAGAAAGTGTATAAGCGAGCTATTGGCGATCTTTACAAGCGCCGACTCATCACAGTTGAACCATTATCTATACGCTTAGTCAGCGAGCAATGATCTTTCTAACTTGCTTTCTTTGCAGCCCAAATAAAGGATAATAAAATACAATGCAGAATCAATTCTCAAGAACACAACTCCTCCTTGGTAAGCCTGCTGTTGACACATTGAAAGGTAGTCGGGTGGCAGTCTTCGGTGTTGGTGGAGTGGGAGGATATGTTGTTGAGGTACTTGCACGTAGTGGTGTGGGTGCTATTGACATTATTGACAATGATACAGTGTGCATTACGAATGTCAACCGACAGCTTCTGACCACTACAAAGAACGTTGGAAAGAATAAGGTCGATGTTGCAGAAGAACGTATCCACGATATCAACCCCGATTGTATTGTACGGAAGTATCAGACTTTTTATCTTCCAGAGACAGCAGACCAGTTCGACTTCTCCCTTTATGATTATGTCGTTGACTGCATCGATACGGTTAAGGCAAAGATAGATCTTGTTTATCGTTGTCATGAAGTTAAAACCCCCTTACTCTCTTGTATGGGTGCAGCATTCAAACTCGACCCCACTCAGTTCCGTGTAACTGACCTCTTCAAAACCATTAATGACCCATTAGCAAAGGTGATTCGCAAGAAGCTTCGTAAGTCGAATATCAAACATCTAAAAGTTGTTTATAGTCCCGAAGAGCCGCTTACAAGTATCGAGTTTCCTGATGATTCTGTAAGTAGTACTGATACAAGTGAGGACCAGACAACTCGCAGTGTTCCCAGCTCTAATGCTTGGGTACCAGCTGCGGCAGGATTGATAGCAGGCGGTGAGGTTGTGAAAGACCTCATCAAAGCTGCCCGCACTATGCGCATCCGCCCTGAAGATGAGGCTACCAGCGAGCCTGCCCGTATTGCTCGTGAGCGTGCTGTAAAGATGTTGGAAGAATATAAACGGATTAAAGCAGAGCAGGCAGTAGCAAGTAAATAAATTTCTCTATAAGTGATTTATACGATCATCGTGATTGAGACTCGGTAATTCGAACTTACGAAAAGGGTATTGGGCGATCTCTTATCTTCCAGATGCACTTTATTCATAGCAAGTTTCTAAGTTTAAGATAGTTCTATCAGGTCAAAACACACTAACATTTGCAATTTTTGTCCGCCTATTATAGACCCTCTTGGACGTAGGTGCATTAAAGAAAGCCTCTCTTTGATTCCCCACTCATTATTTACCTCTGTTGAATGTAATGCTGCAAAGTAGGGACAGACGCCCTCGTCTGGAAACTCCACCCAGCCTCCCCTAAGAGGAGGAGTACCTCACGGAGGATTGTATGAATAGCTCTTCCCTTATCTATATAGTACTACAAGTAGGGACAGACGCCCTCGTCTGGAAACCCCACCCAGCCTCCCCCAAGGGGAGGAGTGCCTCACGAGAGCCAGTTTAGATGGTTCTTTTTAGCCAAATTGGTACCACAAAGTAGGGACAGATACCCTCGTCTGTCCGCTTGTAAATCCCTAAATAACATCCCGTTAGGCTACATCCCCTCCTTTGGAGGGGCTTGGGGAGGCTTTCATTGGCAGTATTTTTGCGGACAAACGAGGGGTCTGTCCCTACTTGTGGGTATTGTTTACCTCTCTATTGACCGATAATTTCAACCAAACAAATAACCAGTCTACTCGTCAATCTATCCACTCGTCAACTCTACCTAATCATAATTTTGAATTGTGAATTATGAATTTTGAATTATTAAAGGGCTAATTCTTCTTCCAAAAAGCAGGTGTGAAGAGGACGAGAACAGTGAACAACTCCAGTCGACCAACAAGCATTAAGAACGAACAAATCCACTTTGCTAAGTCGGGAAGTTGCGCCCATGACATTGTAGGACCAATCTCCATACCTAGCGTCGGACCGACATTTCCAAGACAACTTAACGTGATGGTGATAGCGTTAGTATTGTCAATTCCTAGGGCAATCATCGTGAATGCACAGAAAAGAGTTAGGATGAGATAGAGCCCAACAAAGCCTAGTAAGGTTACACGTTTCGATTGCGAGATATTGACACCATCGATCTTCATGGGTAGAACAGCATTCGGATGGAGGATCTGACGGAACTCATTTCGAACTACTTTAAGCAACATCACACCTCGAATACTCTTCAGTCCGCCACTCGTCGAACCTGAACATCCACCGAAGAACATACACGCTGCGAGTACAACCCACGTGACATGAGGCCACTTACCAGCGTCATCACTAAAGAGACCAGTCGTTGTTATGAACGAAACAACTTGGAAGATGGCACTGCGGAAAGCGTGTTCTATGTCGTAGTGATTACGCCAAACGAGTTCGAAAGTGATGAAGATTGCAAAGGAAAGAACCATGATAGTATAGAGACGGAACTCACTGTTCTTAAAGAGTTTCTTAATATCCATCCCTATAACTGATGCATATAATAAGGTGAAGTTTACGCCTGAAAGGAAACAAAATAAAGCACAGACATATTCCTCCGCAGGCGAGTGGAAGGTCATAATTGAGCCACTCTCCGTAGCGAAGCCACCTGTTGCTGTACTCGTCATAGAATAGTTGAAGGCATCGAACCAGCCCATTCCACAAACCTTATAACTAAGGATGCAGGCGGTAGTTAACACTAAATAGACTATCCAAAGCCACTTAGCACTGGTGCTGATACGCGGATGTAACTTACTCTTAATAGGTCCTGTTGCCTCTGCAGCAAACACCTTTACCGACCCACCCACTAGAGAAGGAAGGATGGCAATAGTAAAGAACACGATACCTAAACCACCTATCCATTGTGTCAACGAACGCCAGAAGAGCAGTCCTTTCGGTAGTTTCTCGGGGAAGTCGAGGATGGTTGCTCCCGTAGTTGTGAAGCCTGACATTGCTTCAAAGAAAGCGTCAGTAAAACTAGGAATATAGCCACTGATCATAGAAGGAAGCGTGCCATACAAGGTGAAGAGTATCCATGATACGGTCACAACAAAGTAAGCATCACGCCGTCCTAATAGGTTATCTGCATTGCGACCAAGGATTCGGAAGATGAATCCAGAGCCTACTGTGATTAAGATACTCCACACAAATGGTAGTATATCATTGCCCTGGTACCATATAGAAACAAAGAGGCAACACAGCAACAACACTCCCTCTATCCACAAGAGAGAGCCCAGAATCTTGGATATAAGTTTCAGATTCAACATAATCACATAAATAGTTTCTCTACCTTCTTCATATCTACATTGTAACAGAAGACCACTACTGAATCACCAGCCTCAATCTGCGTGTTACCCGAAACGAGCATTCCTTCTCCATTCCTAACCAATCCGCCGATGGTAACTCCACGTGGTAAGTTGAGTTCGCGGACTACTTTTCGTGTGATCTTAGCGTCTGGGCTGGGAACAAACTCAGCCACATCGGCATTGACGGACATAAGGAATCGGATGTTTTCAACGTTTGCATCCAACATCATCTGGTATATATGACTGGCAGCAACAGCCTTTTTATTGATGATAGTACCAATATCTAGGCTTTCAGCAGTGCCCACATAATCAAAGTTCTCGACGGCAGCTACAGTCTTGCGAACACCCATTCGCTTTGCAGTTAGACAAGCAAGAATATTCGTTTCAGCGTTCGATGTCAATGAAACAAAGGCTTGTGTGTTACGGATACCCTCCTCTTGCAGCAATCCAATATCACGTCCATCACCATTGATAACGAGCGTGTCTTCATCCAAGATATTGTTTAACTCTTCGCAACGCGTTGGGTCTTGTTCTATGATCTTGGCGTGCATATACTCTGGCAACATCCTCACTGCACGTGCAGCCGTCTTACCTCCTCCCATGAAGATAACGTTTTGCACGTCAACATAATGCTCCTTTCCCACTATCTTGCGCACGTATGGTATATATTGCTTAGTGGTCATGAAGTAAGCAAGGTCATATAGTTGTAAGGTATCATTACCACCTGGTATAATCGTCTCGTCGTGGTGCTTGATCGCAACTACATGGTAAGGATCATCCGGACCACTGATCTCCTTCAATGGACGATCAAGTATTTCACAACTCTCCCGCAGCTTAATACCTAACATGACCAACGCTCCATCATGCACATCCCAACGCTGACGTACCCATGACATCTTCAATCCATTGATGATGTCTTTAGCGGCTAGAAGCTCTGGATAAATTATGCTGCTCACTCCCATCTGATGGAAGAGTTCTTGATTAGAAGGCTCTACATACTCCGGATTATCTACACGAGCAACGGTCTTCTTAGCCCCTAATTGATGTGCAAGAACGCATGCCGCAATATTCTTCGACTCGTCAGGTGTAACCGCAATAAACAAGTCGGCATCCTCCGCCCCAGCCTCTTTAAGATTCTTGATACTGGTTGTTGAGCCTTCCATCGTTAGTAGATCAGCCTCGTTACTAATCTTCTCTAGGTTCTCCGAGCACTCATCCATGAGCACAATGTCTTGCTTGTTACGTGAGAGGAGTCTAGCTAGATAAGAGCCTATAGTATATGCTCCTGATATGATAATCTTCATGTTTTATGCTTTAACTTGTCTGTCTTTGTAAGTCTTTTAACCACCTTCTCTTATACAGATAAGGGTTCACTATGACTCAACTGAGGTCAGTTGTTTCTTTATTCCATCAATATCTATACCGCAGAGAGCACGCAACTGTTCAACTGTTCCCTGCTCTACAAAGTGGTCGGGCATACCCATTCGGGTTATATGAGGTGTATGTCCATGATCGCTCATCCATTCTGTTACAGCAGTACCTAAGCCTCCGTCACGCACCCCATCTTCGATAGTTATAATGCGAGAGAAGCGTTCAGCAACCTCCTGAAGAATGGTCTCATCCAATGGTTTCAAGAATCTCATATCATAATGGGCAATACTAGGACAATGCTCTTGAGTCGATGGTGAGTTGGCTGACTCGATGATGTTTATAGCCTTTTCTACGTCATTTCCAATCGGACCAATGCTCAACACGGCTACATCCCAACCATCGTGCAGACGCCTACCCGTACCTACTTTTATTTCAGTCAACGGACATTCCCAATCCGTAAGCACACCTTTTCCTCGTGGATAACGTATCACAAAAGAGCCTTTACCAGGTAGTTGGGCTGTGTACATCAGCCTTCTTAACTCGTGTTCATCCATTGGTGAGGAAATAGTTAGGTTGGGGATAGGGCGCAAGAAAGCCATATCAAAGGCTCCATGATGCGTCGCACCATCCTCACCCACTAGTCCGGCTCTATCCAAACAGAGCACAACTGGCAGATTGAGGATTGCCATATCGTGGATAATACTATCGTAAGCTCGTTGAGAGAAAGCACTATAAATATTGCAAAAAGGTTGTAACCCATCCTTCGCCATACCAGCTGAGAAGGTTACAGCATGCGCCTCGGCAATACCTACATCGAATGTTCTTTCGGGCATATCCTTCATCATGATGTTCATCGAACAACCTGTTGGCATAGCTGGCGTAACGCCTACGATACGTGGATTCTTGCGTGCTAACTCTAAGAGAGTATTACCGAATACGTCTTGAAACTTAGGTGGTTCGTTATGCGATTCATGTATGATTCGCTTGCCAGTCTTTGGGTCGAACTTACCCGGGGCATGCCATACTACGGCACTCTTCTCGGCTGGTTCGTATCCTTTACCCTTCTTCGTATGTAAGTGAAGGAGCTTAGGTCCCTTCATATCCTTCAGTTGTCTTAGGATGCGAACAAGCTCTCCTACATCATTACCATTAAATGGTCCGAAGTACCGAATATTCATCCCTTCGAATATATTCTGTTGATGTGCAAGAGCCGATTTAAGGGCATTGTTCAATCGAAGTAAGCCTTTTCTCCGATCCTCATTCAATAGTCCTTTGGCATGTAACCACTGTGACGCTTTAAAGCGAAGACGGTTATAAGTCTCGTTGGTGTCTAGGTTTAATAGGTATTGCTCCATACCTCCTACAGCCCTATCAATCGACATGTCGTTATCGTTGAGGATAATCAATAGGTCATTAGGTTGGCTCGAAACGTTATTCAAACCCTCGTAGGCTAGACCGCCACTCATCGCTCCGTCACCTATAATGGCTACAACATGTCGATGCTGCTTAGTCAGTTTCGAGGCTACTGCCATACCCAAAGCTGCAGATATAGAGTTGGATGCGTGCCCACAAGTGAATGTGTCATATTCACTCTCATAAGGCGACGGGAAAGGCATTAACCCACCTAATTTACGGTTATTGCAGAAGTTTTCACGCCTGCCAGTCAGTATCTTATGACCATAAGCCTGATGCCCAACGTCCCAAACTATGCGGTCTTCTGGAGTATTAAAGACATAGTGACAAGCCACAGTTATCTCTGTTGCACCAAGGCTCGAAGCCAAGTGTCCAGGGTTAACAGCTACTTCTTCTATGATGTCTTCACGCAGTTGTTGACATAACTTAGGCAACTGCTCTAAGCTAAGTTTACGTAAGTCTGCGGGTGACTGTATCGTCTTTAAAAGGTCGAATCTATTATCGTTTAACATTATATAATAATGTGAATAGCGTTGCAAAGATACGCTAAATAGCCTGAAAAGCCAAATAAATTAGATGTAAACTAGTGGTTGGCTGAAACTATAAGAGGATTAATTTACACGTCATTAGACCCATGTTTAAGTTGTTAAAAACACTATTTCCCCCTCTTTTCATTCGATGAGAAGCTGAGAGCGAAACATCATCTTCATTTGAAGAGGGCGTTTCCTTGATACAAGGAGAGCCTTTCTTCCATCCGAAGAGGGCGTTTCCTTGCAATGAAGAGGGCGTTTCCTTGATTCAAAGAGGGCGTCTCTTCGTTTTGAGAAGAATATTGGATAAACCGTGATAACGTACTAACGACTTAATGTACTAACCACTTTTGCTTTTCCACGAAGGTGCATAAAGAGATAGAGCAAGAACATGATTCCACGGAAAGAAAGTTCAACAGCCATAGCAAACCATACGCCTTTCAATCCGTATTCACTGGCTAACGCATAGGCAAGAGTCAATCGGACGAGCCACATACAACCCAAGTTTATGAAGGAAGGTTTCAATGTATCGCCTGCTCCTACGCACACGCTATAGGCGACGATGGCTGCTGCAAAGAAGGGTTCGGCGAACGCTTCAATCCGAAGAACGGATGTTCCCAGAGCTTGTATATCGGCAACTGGCGATAATAAACTTATCATTTCGGGAGCGAAAATATACATGATTACACCCATGAATGCCATCACTAGCATTCCTAAGAATATGGTCATCCATGCGAAACTACGATGCAGATCACGCCTGCCTGCCCCTACGCTCTGTCCAACGAGAGTGGTTGCAGCCTCACTAATACCATAGCCTGGCATATAACAAAGACTTTCGGCTGTGATTGCAAACGAATGGGCGGCTATCGAAACATTACCCAATGGAGCGACAATCATCGTTGATACGAGTTGAGCTCCATTCATCAAGAGATATTGCAAAGCCATAGGACTACCTATCTTCATCGCATTCCAAATGTATTGCCAACGCCACACAAAGCGTTCAACATCCAACTTCCACGCAAGGATTGGACTACGGAATATGGCGTAATAAGCCAATGGTAATGCAACAGCAATAAATGCTAAGAGACTTCCGAAGGCTGCTCCTGCAACGCCAGCACCCCATCCTGGCACTGTTACTTGTAGCCCAAGTAGGGTGATGTCATGCGTTGGGAAGATGAAGAAGTAATTGAAGATTACATCCAAGACACACATCAGTATCGCCATTGAACTGGGGCGTCGCATATCGCCAGAAACCTTCAGCATGGAGGCAGACATTACCTCCAGAAGGTGGAAAGGAATGATGAAAGAGAAGATAAGAAAGTAAGTAGACGCATCGTGCTGAATATCCTTTCCGCCCCTTAAACATATAGGGAGATAGGGTGCAATGAGCACTGTAACAAGTAGAAAACATAATGCAAAACAGAGTCCAAAGGCATATCCGTGACGCATTACAGAGCGTGCTTTTGAGAAGTCTTTAGCACCTATGAAGTGGGCTGCCTGTACAGAGAATCCCATTGTAACAGCACCTATTAAAGAGAAGAAAAGCCATGTTGCGGGTTCTACAAGACCGATTGCCGCTGCTGGTTCTGCACCCAATGAGCCAACCATTCCAGCGTCAATATAGAACATCAAGACGGTTGTTATCTGTGCAAGAATCGACGGAATACTTAACTGAATGATAAGATTAAACTTCTCACTCGTCGTCATCTCTTCTCCTTCTCGAATCTTTGAAAGGAGTGCATCGGCTATGTTTTTACTAAAGGAGATACGCAATGGGATACGAATTAATCAATAATTTGAAGTAAAAAGACATAGGGGCATGCGCCTCATAAGCCCCTTTATCACACATGAAAAGAAGTTCTTATGATGACGTGTGTCCCTACTTACAAGTACAAGGTTCGGCTATTCAACCGATAAAAAACAGTTAGTTGTCTTACTCTTATTTATCTTTTAGATTCTTCTCAACATGTGCGAAGTCTACTAATCGTACATCGAATATAAGCGTAGAATAGGCTGGAATCGTACCACCACCTGCCTTTACGGCACCATAACCCAACTGATAAGGGATGTAAATAACCCAATGGTCGCCTCTATGCATCTGCTGTAAGGCTGTAGCGAAACCGTCTACGACACCTCTTACTTCAAAGTGTGTTGGACGAGAGGTAAGCGCATTGAAGGTGTTAGACGACCATGATTTGTCGAAGATCAAACCAGCTGTATAGGTTGTTGATGGTATCAAACGTCCCATATAGTGAACCGATGCATAATCGGTGAGAAGAGGGCTTTTTGTCTCCGAGCCAGATTCTAATACATGTACAATGATATGATTCTCTGGCTTATAGCTCAGCTGCGCATTACCAACAGCATGCTGCCCGGCTAAGGTGTAATTCTTGATAATCTTCCAAGAAGTATCACCTCCCTTTATCTTCTGTTCAGTAGTTGTATAGAGCTTATTCCAATAGTTCTCGTTCGTAGTCTTCCAATTGGCAAACTCATCAACATCGTCTTTATCCTCGGAACAAGACACAATGCTCATTGAAGTAAGCAGTAATCCGCCTAAGCAAAGCATACTTACAACATGGCGAAAGAATGTTTTTATCGTTTTAGTCATAACCTTTTTATATCAAAAAAGGTTAGTAGCACTTACTGATACATCCATTGATACGATGTTAAACAAGTAAGTTCTACTAACCTATCTCTTATTAATCAATATCAATCTTCTTCAATAGAGAAGTGATTGAAACACGGTCTTCTATTATCTCACGGAGCTTCTCGACTGGTACACGTTCCTGTTTCATTGAGTCGCGATAACGCAGAGTAACGGTGTTATCATTCAATGTATCACCATCGACAGTCACGCAGAATGGAGTACCAATAGCGTCTTGGCGACGATAACGCTTACCTATTGAGTCCTTCGCCTCCATGTGTGTATTGAAGTGGAACTTCAGTTGGTTAACAATCTCTTGAGCCTTCTCTGGAAGCCCATCTTTGTTTACCAATGGTAGAACAGCACACTTAACTGGTGCTAAAGGCTCGGGGAGTTTCAATACAATACGGCTTGATCCATTCTCCAATGGTTCCTCTGTATAACTGTGACACATCACTGATAAGAACATACGATCTACTCCGATAGATGTCTCAACATCGTAAGGAACATAGTTCTCATTGCGCTCTGGATCGAAATACTTTATCTGTCTTCCCGAGAACTTCTCGTGTTGTGAAAGGTCAAAGTTGGTGCGTGAGTGGATACCTTCAACCTCCTTGAAGCCGAATGGCATACGGAATTCAATGTCAGTAGCCGCATTGGCATAGTGAGCTAATTTCTCGTGGTCATGGAAACGGTAGTTATCGTCGCCCATACCTAAAGCCTCATGCCATGCCAAACGGTGCTTCTTCCAATACTCAAACCACTTCATCTCTGTTCCAGGTTGGCAGAAGAACTGCATCTCCATCTGCTCAAATTCACGCATACGGAACACGAATTGACGTGCTACAATCTCATTACGAAAGGCCTTACCTATCTGACAGATACCGAAAGGAAGCTTCATACGACCCGTCTTCTGAACGTTGAGGAAGTTTACAAAGATACCCTGTGCAGTCTCTGGACGTAGGTAGATTTTATTGGTTGCATCGGCTGATGCGCCCATTTCTGTTGAGAACATAAGGTTGAACTGACGCACATCTGTCCAGTTCTTTGTACCACTGATTGGATCAACAATACCCTCATCAAGGATGATTTGCTTCAATGCTTCGAGGTCAGGACCTTGCATTGCTTCGGTGTAACGAGCATGCAATTCGTCACGTTTCTTTTGATGTTCTAAGACGCGAGGATTGGTTTCGCGGAACTTTACTTCATCAAAGTCTGCACCGAACTTCTTCGCTGCCTTTGCTACTTCCTTATCGATCTTCTCTTCGTATTTAGCTATCTGATCCTCAATAAGGTTATCTGCACGATAACGCTTCTTAGAGTCTCGGTTATCAATCAAAGGGTCGTTGAAGGCATCAACGTGACCACTTGCTTTCCATACAGTTGGGTGCATAAAGATAGAAGCATCAATACCAACAATATTGCTGTGAAGCAATACCATTGATTGCCACCAGTACTGTTTTATATTGTTCTTAAGCTCAACACCATTCTGACCATAGTCATATACGGCTGCTAAACCATCATAGATATCACTACTGGGGAATACAAAACCATACTCTTTACAGTGACTTACTATCTTCTTAAAAACGTCCTCTTGTGCCATAATTATCTTTTTATTCCTTATAAATTTGTCGCAAAGTTACATCTTTTTAGTCGAATAAGTTCATTAATAGCGTGAAACTTTATAAAATGAGAAAAGGCTCTGATTTGCTTATATTCAGTTTTTTTTGTACATTTGCAGTCATCTGTAACTTATATAGCTAAGCTACGACACAACAACAACGACAATATGGATGACGAAATAAAAGACATGGACGAGCTTGCTCCTGCCGATGAGGTGCAAGGAAAGGAAACTCATTCTGACTACAAGCCTGCTGACAGGTTTGACGCTGCTGCAGTGCATCACCTCTCTGGTATGTATAAGAATTGGTTTTTAGATTACGCCAGTTATGTAATCCTTGAACGTGCCGTTCCGCATATCGAAGATGGCTTGAAGCCTGTTCAACGCCGTATTCTCCATTCGATGAAGCGCATGGATGATGGACGATACAATAAGGTTGCGAACATTGTTGGGCATACCATGCAGTTCCATCCACACGGCGATGCATCCATCGGAGACGCTTTGGTGCAGTTAGGACAGAAGGATTTACTCATTGACACACAAGGGAATTGGGGCAATATACTTACTGGTGACCGTGCAGCTGCGCCTCGTTACATCGAAGCTCGCCTATCCAAGTTTGCCTTGGAAACTGTTTTTAATCCTAAGACAACCGAATGGCAACTCTCATACGATGGTCGTAACAAAGAGCCTATCACACTTCCTGTGAAGTTCCCATTACTTCTTGCACAAGGAGCGGAGGGTATCGCCGTTGGTTTATCATCAAAGATTCTTCCTCACAACCTCAATGATATCTGTGAAGCAGCAGTGCAATACTTACGGAATGAGGACTTTCATCTCTATCCAGACTTCCCTACTGGCGGAAGTATTGACGCTGCGAAGTATAATGACGGACAGCGTGGTGGTGTATTAAAGGTACGTGCCAAGATAGAGAAACTTGATAACAAGACCCTCGTCATACGTGAAGTTCCTTTTACCAAGACGGCTAACTCTCTTCAAGAATCAATTACCAAAGCAGTAGAAAAAGGAAAGATTAAGGTTCGTAAAGTGGAGGATATGACTGCTTCAGAGGTAGAGATTCTACTCCACCTCACCCCTGGTACGTCCAGTGACAAGACCATTGATGCCCTTTATGCCTTCACTGATTGCGAGATAAACATATCTCCTAACTGTTGTGTCATTGAAGACAATAAACCTAAGTTCTTGACTATCTCCGACGTTCTTCGCAATTCCGTAGAACATACAAAGGCGTTGTTGAAGATGGAGTTAGAGATTCGCAAACACGAACTGGAGGAACAACTCTTCTATAACTCATTGGAACGTATCTTCATTGAAGAGCGTATTTATAAAGAGAGGAAGTTTGAGACAGCAAAGAACTTAGACGAAGTTGTAGCCTTTGTTGATGCTAAGTTAGATCCTTATAAGAAGACCTTTATTCGCGAAGTAACTCGTGAGGACATCCTCCGCCTACTGGAGATTAAGATGCAGCGAATACTGAAATTTAATAAAGATAAGGCTGACGAACTCATTCAGAAGATAAAGGCAGAGATTGCAGAAATAGATAAGGATCTTAGCGAGATGGTGCGCGTTACCATCGAATGGTTCACTCATTTGAAGGAGAAATATGGTAAGGATCACCCTCGCCACACAGAGATAAAGAGCTTCGATACCATCGTTGCAGCGAAAGTAGTTGATGCTAACGAGAAGTTATACATAGATAGTAAGGCTGGATTCATTGGTACTGGACTCAAGAAGGCAGAGTTTGTTCAAAACTGTTCAGACCTTGATGACGTCATTATCTTCTATCGCGATGGTAAGTACAAGGTAATTCGTATTGCCGACAAGGTGTTTGTGGGTAAAGGTGTTATATATCTTCAGGTATTCAAGAAGAATGATAAACGCACCATCTATAACGTTGTCTATCGTGATGGAAAGACTGGTCCTTACTATATCAAACGCTTTAATGTCACCTCCATTACACGTGACAAAGAGTATGACTTAACCTCTGGTACAGATGGATCAAGGATCATCTACTTCACAGCTAACCCTAACGGCGAGGCCGAACTGATAAAGATTACCCTTGATCCGAACCCTAACAAGCCCAAACAAAACATCTTCGTTGAGTATGACTTTGCTTCTGTGCTTATCAAAGGACGCACGGCTAAAGGCAAGCTACTCACAAAGAAGAACGTTCATCGCATCTCACTGAAGAGTCACGGACACTCAACACTGGGTGGACGAAAGGTTTGGTTTGATCCAGATATCAACCGAATCAATTACGAAGAGCATGGTCGTTTCCTCGGAGAGTTTGCTGATCAAGACAATATACTCGTCGTCTTGAAGAATGGGGAGTTCTATATTACGAACTTCGATGCAAGCAATCACTACGAAGATAACATCCTTCGCATAGAGAAATTCATTGCAGATAAACCATGGACAGCCGTGATCTATGATGCAGACAATCAAGGTTATCCTTACCTGAAACGCTTCCAAATGGAGGCAACAAAGCGTCATCAGAACTTCATAGGAGATAATCCTAACTCACAAATGGTACTCTTGACAGACGTTGCTTACCCTCGCATTCAAGTGACATACGGCGGGGTGGATGCTTCAAGAGGTACAGAAGAGTTTGATGCAGAGCAGTTTGTTGGTATCAAAGGATTCAAAGCTAAAGGTAAACGACTTACCACTTGGAAAGTAGATAAGATTGAGGAACTTGAGCCAACACGCTTCCCAGAAGAAGAGAAGAAGGATAATAACGATGAGGGAGATAATGGAGATGATACTCAAGAAGAGCCTACAACAACTCCTATGGAGGAGAATCTCGACCCTGATGCAGGTAAATCTCAACAACAAGTGATTGATGAGATAACTGGGCAACTCAACTTGTTTACAGATGAATAACATGATATTCCCACTTATAGAGACTTGATGTGAATGTTTCTATAAGTGGGATTTTCTCTTTAACGGAACTTATGCCTATGAAACTAAAGACTCTTTTTTTATGTAAAACGAACTTCTTTATAACGTTTCTCTTACTCTCTTCAGCAACCTTACAAGCCCAAGACACCTTATATAATAATAAGGTGATAAGCAATGCACAAATGTTGGGTATCGGTACAGCTAACGTCCTCGACACTTACTTATCACAAGAGAAATACAACGGAACAGAGCTTAGATACATCTCACATACAGTGCGTGAGAATGGTAGCAAGGTGTCACGAGAACTGATACATCAAGCTCAATTACTCTATGCACACAATCGACGAGACAATAATAACGAATTAGGAGGTTATTACAACTTCCAATATAACTGGCAATATGTCATCAACAAATGGACTATCAGCAATGGAGACTTACGCTTGAAAGCTGGTGGAGGAATTGACACAAGGCTTGGTTTCCTTTATAACACAAGTAATGCCAATAATCCAGCACAAGCTTATGGGCAACTAAACATCGCTCCTAATGTTACAGCTGATTATCGGTTTCACCTTTGGAACAAGCCTTTCTGTCTCCGTTATGAATTACAAGTACCACTCATTGGATTAGCTTTCTCACCTAATTATGGGCAAAGTTATTATGAGATATTCACGCAAGGTAATTACGATCATAATCTCGTTTTCACAACTCCCATCAATGCTCCTTCACTCCGACAGATGGTTACAATTGATTTTACATTGCATCACACCACCCTCCGTCTTGGCTATCTTGGCGATTACCAACAGGCTAAGATGAACGGATTACGCCAACACACGTGGAGCAATTTATTTGTATTGGGTATCGTAAGAACATTTTCTATCAATAAAATATTGCCATGAGAAGAATCCAATCTACCATCAGCTATATCACAACAATCCTCCTTCTGATTCTCTTGTTGTGCTCTGTTACGAGCTGTATTGATAATGAAGAGTATGCCAACAATCCACGTGGAAACTTTGAGGCATTATGGAAGATCATGGATGAACATTATTGTTTTTTCTCACAAAAGGGAATAGATTGGCAAGAAGTTCATCAACGTTATGCCAAACAGTTCGACGCATCCATGAATGAGAAACAGCAGTTTGAAGTTTTAACGAATATGCTTTCAGAACTCAAAGATGGGCATGTCAATCTTTATACCTCTTTTAATATCGGACGTTATTGGGCATGGAGAGACAACTATCCAAAGAATTATTCTGACTCGCTGGAGCGTAAATACCTGAAGAGTGATTATCTCATTGCAAGCGGATTAGACTATACTGTCTTTGATGATAACATTGGTTATATACGCTGCGAGAGTTTCCAAAATCCTATTGGGGCTGGTAATTTAGATGACATACTACTGCATCTTCAACCTTGCAACGGGCTTATTATCGATGTAAGGAACAATGGAGGTGGACAGTTAAGTAATGCTGAAGAACTGGCAGCAAGGTTCACGAATAAGGAGGAGCTTGTCGGTTATATCCAGCATAAAACAGGTTCCAGTCATAACGACTTCTCATCACTTCAACCCGAATACCTCACTCCTGGGAAGGGTATTCGATGGCAGAAATCAGTCGTTGTATTGACTAATCGTAGTGTATTCTCTGCTGCCAACGAGTTCGTGAAGTATATGAAGTGTTGCCCAAACGTCCACATCGTTGGTGATAAAACAGGTGGCGGAGCGGGGCTACCCTTCTCTTCCGAACTACCCAATGGATGGTCTGTTCGTTTCTCCGCATGCCCCATGTATGATCGAGATAAGCAAATGACAGAGTTCGGTATTGATCCTGATTACAAAGTAGAAATCACTGAATCGGATCTCATAAAAGGCAAAGATACGATTATCGAGTTTGCTCGTAAACTCATTGCAAAGTAATTGAACCAATCCTTCAACCGCCCGAAAGGAGAGCTTGAAGGGTTGGCTTTATAAAAGAATAATCTCCATCTTAAAACCACCAAACACTTGTTTTAGTTTTAATTTTAGTTGCTGTCACATTTAACATTTGCATTAATTATCTATTTATCAACACCTTATTCGTATTAACAAGATGACAGGAGTGACAGGAAAAATATTTTTCTTCATTCTCAAGAAAAACTTATATAGCTTAGACTTAACGACAACATACCCCTATCACAGATAGTTACAGAGAAAGAAAAGGGACTACAAAAATACACAGATAACAATAACAATAAAATGAAGAAAACTATTGGCTGTTTACAACTAAACGTTAAAAAGAAATTCACAAACATTTGGTTATATCCAAAACATTATGTATCTTTGCACTCGTTATGCGCCTGTGGCGGAATTGGTAGACGCGCTAGACTTAGGATCTAGTAACTTACGTTGTGCAGGTTCGAGTCCTGTTAGGCGCACAAAAAAGAGCTAAGCATTATTGATGGTTAGCTCTTTTTTTATTCTATATACACATGTCAACATTGAAACCTCATGGTCTGACCTATCATTAATCACCCTCATTATTCATCATCAACATCAGCCCAAATAACACGGGCACCCGATGCCATGTCTTGAATCTTCTTCCCCTTCCGTCCGGCACGGGCACCAGAAGGAACAAACTTGCACTTTATACCCTTGATATTTCGTTTGAGATTGAAGTCCTCCGGATTCTCCACCGGTTCGCTCTCTACGCTGAGGTGGAAACGTCCTAAGCCATCAAGAACAACCGTCTCACCCTGTCGAAGGCGATAAGAAATCTCATCAATGAGGGCAATAACGAGCCCACGAACATCACCACGAGTAAAGGATGTGTTCTCCTGAATGGCATCAGCTAACTCTTCAGTAGATACTTCGCCCGCACTAACTGTACGTGCATACCAATGTCCGGCACTCTTTTTATCTTTGAACTTACTCTGTTCTAATCTGATTTGAATTGACATAATATTATCTTTACTTAGTTACTCTGTCAGTTAAATAAGGCTCTTTGTTCTACCAATAGAGCCTAACTTATCTTGTAAAACAGCTGCAAATATAATAAAAAAGGATACCTTTTGCAAGAAAAAATAGATTATTTTTTAGACAAAAACAGATTTAACTCCAACTAAAAATAATCTATTTTTCCAAGTAATAAAAACCTTTCTCGAATAAAGGTGAGCCACATCTCCCTGTTAAAAGACGATAGACAGAACAAAAGAAAAGCATATATAAGAGGTGTGCTAACCTTTTACGAGTACAACACACAATGAATAAAAGGATAACAAACATAGCCTATTAAAGGAGTAAATAATATCATTCTACACTAAAATAATCTCTTAATTACTTGCTAGAAACAAAAAAAACACTTACCTTTGCACCCGCCTTACAGATAGTAGGGGCGTTTAGCTCAGTTGGTTTAGAGCATCTGCCTTACAAGCAGAGGGTCGGCGGTTCGAATCCGTCAACGCCCACCAAGGGGTGTATCCCTGTAATCTCTTGGGGTTGCAGGGGATTTTAAGGGCGTTTAGCTCAGCTGGTTTAGAGCATCTGCCTTACAAGCAGAGGGTCGGCGGTTCGAATCCGTCAACGCCCACTAATGGTTATCAGTAAAAGAGAAGACTTCGTAATGGATATTACGGAGTTTTCTTTTTATAGTATAAAAGGTGTATTCTTTTTTGTTTTATTATTACTTATCCTTGTGTGTTTACCGATTTTATTGCTAAATTTGCACCTATATTAATCATCCATTGATATGACCCTCGACACATTAACAGCCGTATCTCCAATTGACGGTCGCTACAGAAGCAAGACAGAACGCTTAGCAGACTACTTCTCAGAGTATGCTCTTATTCGTTATCGAATACGTGTAGAGATTGAGTATTTCATCACGCTTTGTGAATTGCCTCTACCTCAGTTGGCAAGTTTCAACCGTGACTTATTCGAGCAGTTACGCACTATCTATCGTGATTTTAACGAATCGGGAGCAGCAAGAGTAAAGGAGATTGAGAAGACAACTAACCATGATGTCAAGGCGGTTGAATACTTCATTAAGGAGGAGTTCGACAAGATTGGGGGCTTAGATGCGTATAAGGAGTTCATCCATTTCGGCTTAACTTCACAGGACATCAACAATACAAGTGTTCCTCTGTCTATCAAGGAGGCACTCGAAGAGGTGTATTATCCACAAGTGGAGGAACTGATTCAGCAGCTAAAAGAGTATGCTGAAGAATGGAAAAATATCCCAATGCTGGCAAAGACACACGGTCAGCCAGCCTCTCCTACTCGATTAGGAAAGGAGATTGAGGTTTATGTTTATCGTCTTAGCGAGCAACTGGAATCCCTACGCAGTTGTAAGTTTACAGCTAAATTTGGTGGTGCAACAGGTAATTTCAATGCACATCATGTAGCCTATCCATCGTATGACTGGCGTGCTTTTGGCAATCAGTTTGTCAGCGAGAAACTAAGTTTGGAACGTGAACAATGGACTACACAGATTAGTAATTACGACCACATGGGTAGTATTTTTGATGCTATTCGTCGTATCAACACCATCATTATCGACCTTGATCGTGACTTTTGGATGTACATCTCAATGGATTATTTCAAGCAGAAGATCAAAGCGGGCGAGGTTGGCTCAAGTGCTATGCCACACAAGGTGAACCCTATTGACTATGAGAATAGCGAAGGGAATCTTGGTATCGCTAATGCTATTTTGCAGTTCTTAGCACAGAAGTTACCAGTTAGTAGACTGCAACGCGACTTGACAGACTCGACTGTCTTGCGTAATGTGGGTGTACCTCTTGGGCACAGCGTCATCGCTATTCAAAGTACATTGAAAGGCTTACGTAAACTCATTCTCCATGAAGAGAAACTACGCGAAGACCTCGACGACACATGGGCAGTAGTAGCTGAAGCTATCCAAACTATCCTTCGTCGTGAGGCTTACCCACATCCATACGAGGCATTAAAGGCTCTTACTCGCACCAATAAGAAGATGACAGAGGAGACAATTCATGAGTTTATACAGACGTTAAATGTCAGTGATAGCGTGAAAGCAGAGCTCATGGCAATCACTCCACACAACTATACAGGAATTTAATAAACCAACAAAACCCTAAGAAAAAGATATTATTAATAAAACTGAGTAGCTCCTATTATGGGAGCCTTAACTAACAATAAGAATAAAACAATAATAAACTTTATTACTCATTGATCGTGAGGTCAGTAGTTAACATTAAAGCAAACTACAATTATGGCAGAAGGATTCGAAAACAAAGAGGTTCAGTCTGAACAGAATGACAATGGCCGTGAGGGCTATTCTGCAGCTGAACAAAGTGGTTACCAAAGAGAGTACCGTGGCACAGGACGCCCACAACGTCCACGTATTCACACTCAACGTGCTTACAGCAGTGATAGGGCTAATGGCGGAAACAACGAAGGTGGATTCCGTCCGGAGGGCTTTGGTTCTGGCTTACAAAGCAGTAGTCGCCCTCAACAAGGTGGTTATCGCCCACGTCAAAACAACTATGGTGGCGGATACAACAATCGTAATAGTTACCAAAGTCGCCCTCAACAAGGTGGTTATCGTCCACGTTATAACAACAACAATGGCGAAGAGAGAGGGTATCAATCACGTCAAGGTGGATACCAAAGTCGTGGTGGCTATCAAAGCAGACCACAGCAGGGTGGCTATCGTCCACGTTATAACAACGAAGAAGGTGGGTACCAGTCACAGGGTTACCGTCCACGTTATAACAACAACACTAACGCAGAAGGAGAAGAGAACAACAATGGTTATCAAGTAAACCAAGGCGGCTATCAGCCACATCAAGGTGGTTACCAGAACCGCAACGGATATAACAATCGCGGTGGTTATAACAATCGTGGAGGCTATCAGAGTCGCGGTGGGTACAATAATCGCGGTGGTTATAATAACCATGGTGGATATAATAATCGTGGTGGTTATAACCAAGGAGGTTATCGTCAGCGCACGGCAGATTATGATCCAAATGCAAAGTATTCAATGAAGAAACGCATTGAATATAAGGAAGAGAACTTCGATCCAAACGAACCTATCCGATTGAATAAGTATCTTGCAAATGCAGGTGTCTGTTCACGTCGTGAAGCTGATGAATTTATCCTTTCAGGTGCTGTCACCGTCAATGGTGAGGTAGTTAAGGAACTCGGAAGTAAGGTTCTACGTACTGATGTAGTACTCTTTCAGGATAAACCAGTATCATTGGAAAAGAAAGTGTATGTCCTATTGAACAAGCCTAAGGATTATGTTACAACAAGCGATGACCCACAACAGCGTAAGACTGTAATGGACCTTGTTAAGGGTGCTTGTCCTGAACGTATCTATCCTGTAGGACGCCTTGATCGTAACACAACAGGTGTATTGCTTCTTACAAATGATGGCGACCTTGCTTCTAAACTCACACATCCTAAGTTCTTAAAGAAGAAGGTTTATCATGTATTCCTTGATAAGCCTGTTACTGCAAACGACCTTCAGAAGATCTCTGATGGTATCGAGCTTGAAGACGGAGAGATAAAGGCTGACGCTATTGAGTACGCTAGTCCTGACGACTTGACACAGGTTGGCATTGAGATCCACAGCGGTAAGAACCGTATCGTTCGTCGTATCTTCGAGAGCCTTGGCTATCGTGTTGTAAAGCTTGATCGTGTACAGTTCGCTGGTCTAACAAAGAAGAATGTACGTCGTGGTGATTGGCGTTTCCTCACAGAGAAGGAAGTCGATATGCTGCGCATGGGTGCGTTTGAATAGAAGCCTCCCCAAGCCCCTCCGAAGGGAGGGGGGGGGAGAGGATAAACGAGGATAAAGACTTCTACAATAAACTTCTAAGGAAAGAATGTGTAAAGAGATTCCCTCTTTATCCCTTTTCCTTTGAGCTTGTTGAGAAGTCCTAATTATAATACAAAGATGAAAAGAACAAAAGTCGTCGATGCACTTGCTTGCACCGACTTTGGTAAAGATATTAATGTAAAAGGTTGGGTTCGCTCACATAGAAGTAGCAAGGCTGTTGACTTCATCGCACTGAACGATGGTTCTACTATCAAGAACATTCAGGTGGTTGTTGACCCTACTACAATCGAAGAAGAGAAGCTGAAGAGCATTACAACAGGCGCTTGTATCAGCGTTATCGGTACGCTCGTAGAGAGTCAAGGAGCTGGTCAGACATCGGAGATTCAATGTAAAGAGATTGAAATCTACGGTCTTTGTCCAAGCGACTACCCTATGCAGAAGAAGGGGCAGAGCTTTGAATACATGCGTAAATATGGTCACATGCGCCTGCGCACCAATACTTTCGGTGCTGTCTTCCGCATTCGCCATAACATGGCAATCGCTATCCACAAGTACTTCCACGACCATGGTTACTATTATTTCCACACTCCATTGATTACGGGTAGTGACGCCGAGGGTGCTGGAAATATGTTCCAAGTAACGACACTCGACCTGGATCGCATTGCAAAGAATGGTGAAGTTGATTACAGCGCAGACTTCTTCGGTAAGCGCACAAACCTTACTGTATCTGGTCAACTTGAGGGTGAACTCGGTGCAACATCATTGGGTGCTATCTATACTTTCGGTCCTACTTTCCGTGCAGAGAACTCTAATACACCTCGTCACTTGGCAGAGTTCTGGATGGTTGAACCCGAAGTTGCCTTTATTGATAAAGACGAACTGATGGATCTTGAGGAAGACTTCATCAAGTACTGCGTTCGCTGGGCACTGGAGAACTGCAAGGACGACCTTGAATTCCTTAACAAGATGATTGACAAGGGGCTGATTGCTCGCCTAGAGGGTGTACTCAAGGAAGAGTTTGTTCGCCTAACTTACACTGAAGGTATAGAGATTCTTCAGAAAGCAGTTGCTGATGGTGTGAAGTTCGAGTTCCCAATCACTGGTTGGGGAATGGATCTCAGCAGTGAGCATGAGCGCTATCTCGTAGAGGAACACTTCAAGCGTCCTGTCATCATGACCGACTATCCAAGCGAAATCAAGTCGTTCTATATGAAGAAGAACCCTGACGGCAAGACTATGCAGGGAACAGACGTCCTCTTCCCACATATCGGTGAGATCATTGGTGGCTCTGTCCGTGAAGAGAATTACGACAAGTTACTTGCAGAGATCGATAATCGCGGTATGAAACGTGAGGTTTACGACTGGTACCTCGATACTCGCAAGTATGGAACCTGTCCACATGGTGGCTTCGGACTTGGCTTCGAGCGTCTCATCCTCTTCGTTACTGGTATGCAGAACATCCGTGACGTAATCCCATTTGCACGTACTCCAAAGAACGCTGAGTTCTAAAGATAAGATAATAGAAGGCGACTATCTTAACAGATGGTCGCCTTTTTATTTACCTATAAGTTTACTATCATGAAACACAAGAAAGAAAACTTAATACTCAACTTAAAGCATAAACATCATTTCTTCCAAACAAGAGGCTTATCAACACTAAATTCAAAGATAGGGCGACCAGCCTCATATAGAGGAATCTCTACTTTAATTCTCTTTGCCTTCTTACATCTAGAGATGAAATTATTGTGCTTTCTTATGAAAACATGAGTACTAGAGCCATCTGCAGGCTCATCAAACCAGTAACGAATAGGCTTCTCATCATCAAATCGAACCATCACATAATTTTGATTAGAATATTCATTCTCATAGACTTGTCCCTCACTAACAAGCATGAACAATACAGAATAATTGTTTAGAAAATATTGCTGTCCAGTAGAGTTAAAATACAAACAAGGATTCCTATCCTTAACTTTTATCTCTGGGAAAGGTTTATCGAAGGCTATATTTTGTAATAAAATACTGCTAATTTGAGGGGGTATTTCTGCGATATTTTCAAAGAGGAGTGCACTTTGAACTCAAATACGCAAAATATGGAGCTGATAAGATGATATTTTGTAAACTATTGATATTCAATGTTTTATATATTTTATAGTATCATCTTAACAAAATTAATATTCATTATTACTGAAAAAAAAAGGGAATTTTTGTCGAAAAACTATATATTTCTCAACAAAAAACTATATCTTTCTTAGTGAAAAACTATATACTTTTTAGCAAAAAGCTATATACCTTTTGCACAAAAAGTATATAGTTTTCGAGAAAGCCCTACTTTTGACTCATTTTTTGACCCTAATAATTGACTATTTACTCTAGAATGAGAATTTTGAATGTAAAGAACTTTCAGAAATTAATGCTATCATTGTAATATCTAAAGAGAGATTACGAAGTGGGCTATCATTTACACATCTATAAGAATGACGGGAGTGACAGCAAACTAATTTTCAGCAAAATAATTAATTCCTTGTTTTATCTATTACCTTTTACTACCTTTGTCGAAACATATAGATGTTATTAGCAAACCGAAGTATTATTACTAATTTAAAAGATACAATTATGACAGTTACAAAAGCAATTTATCAAGGGAAAGGGCGAGTTGAAGCAACACACGTTAGGTCTGCTGTAACCATAAACACTGATGCTGGTAAGGCTGTAGGGGGATTGGGTGAGAATCAAAACCCTGTTGAGTTATTGGGTAATTCACTAGCCGCATGTGTGCTGACGATGATGGGGGTGCAAGCAGAACGTGGTGGTGTAGATTTTTCTGGTTGCTATGCTGAGATTGGTCAGATAGAAGAAGATATGGAGACTTTCGCTGTTTCACGTATTCCAATCACCTTCCATCTGAAGGCTTCATTTGACGAGAAGCAACGTAAGAAGTTTGAGCATATCGCTCGCAAGACTTGTTTTGTTGGCAATACGCTAACGGCAGAGAAGGTTTTTACTTTTGTTTATGAGTAACTCCATGATATGATTTAAGAACCAAGACTTACTTATTAAATAAAGGATATTTGGAAGATCTAAGATCGCCAAATATCCTTTATTATTCTCTTATCGTAAATTTGAATTATATCATTTCAACCTTGATTACTATATAAAGTACTTATCGAAAAACTTATTTGGCTTGCTGTCATTCCTATCACTCCTTTACCTCTCATAAAACACTGATTATAAAAATCATACAGAGGAATGTTAAAAGTGACAGCAAACTAAAATACAAAATAATTAGGTATTTCTTTCTCTCTAAGAAGATGCTCCAGTTAAGCTTGGTATACGATTCTTCTTGCGTCATCGTTTCTTGACATTATGCAATAATTTGCCCATGTTGCCGTTATGAGAGATGTATGCAATGGACAAATAGAATCAGACAGGTAAAGATCTTATTAGTCTTGGCAGCTATTTTTATAGCTGTTGCCTCTTTGCTTATCTCACATTCTTTGATACGTGATTTGGCACAACAAGAAAGAAGTAAGATGGAGGTTTGGGCTGAAGCTATGAGGACTTTGAGTGAAGCTGATGATAATGCTGACCTTAGTTTAGTATTAAAAGTTTTAGATGAGAATAATACGATACCTGTGGTTGTACTTGGTAAGGATGGTACGGTCACGGAGTATAGAAATGTGAAAATCAGTGCTAGTGATGCATCTGATAGTGTGAAATTTGTAAATAAAGTAGCACAGCAGATGAAAGCCGCAGGGCAGGTTATTCGAATTCCATTGGCAAATAATCATAATGATTATATAGAAGTTTGCTATGATGAATCACTCATGTTGAGACGAATAGCTATTTATCCTTATATTCAGTTAGGTGTTGTAATGCTTTTTGTTGTCGTTGCTATCTTTGCATTATTGACATCTAAAAGGGCTGAACAGAATAAGGTTTGGGTGGGTTTAAGTAAGGAAACAGCACACCAGTTGGGTACTCCTATATCCTCTTTAATGGCTTGGTTAGCTATTTTGAAGGAGACCTATCCCAATGATAAATTACTCCCAGAATTAGATAAGGACGTACAACGATTGCAGCTTGTTGCAGATCGCTTTTCTAAGATAGGTTCTATTCCAGAACCTGTCCCAGCTAGTATGAATGAGGTCTTATATCATGTTGTTGACTATATGGATCGTCGCACTTCCAAGAAGATACAGATGATAACGGATTTACCTGACGAGGATATTATAATAAAAATGAATGCTTCGTTATTTGAATGGGTTATAGAGAATCTTTGTAAGAATGCGGTAGATGCGATGGGAGGAGAATGTGGTCAGATCGTCCTTCATCTTGAACAAATTGATAATAAAGTTGTTGTTGAAATATCAGATACTGGTAAAGGTATAAAGAGAAAGAACATTAAGAATGTATTTCGTCCTGGTTTTACAACAAAACAGCGTGGTTGGGGACTTGGATTAAGTCTTGCTAAACGTATTGTGGAGGATTATCATTATGGTAAGATCTTTGTTAAATGTTCCGAGATAGGACATGGTACAACTTTTAGAATTGAACTGAATAAAAGCTGATTTTATCCTTTCTATATTCAGATAAACTATTCAATTAAGGGGACTAAAGACGGGTGGCAGGCGTGATAAGTATGTCCTTTTCCCGAGTCTTTACGCCTGTATATCTTTACATTTTTACTTATAATTTGCTTATAATCAGAAAAATATTCGTAACTTTGCAACCCGATTATGGACTTAGAAACCCTTAAAATCGACTTGAAAGGTCTTAATGAAGGTGCTAACCACCTTGAGTTTGACCTTGATGACACTTACTTTAAGGCTATTGATGCTCCTGAAGTGAGTCAGGGTAAGGTGCGTGTTCTTCTTGATATTACGCGTACAGGAAATGATTTCTTTACCTTGGACTTCCATGAGACAGGCGTGGTAATGGTTCCATGCGATATTTGCCTCGATCCAATGGAGCAGTCCATAGAGACAACACAACGTCTCGAAGTAAAATTAGGAACAGAAAACTCAGAAGAGGATGACCTTGTAATGGTGGCCGAGGACGAAGGAATACTCGATATTACATGGTACCTCTACGAATTCATTGCCCTCGCAATCCCTATCAAGCATGTGCATGCACCTGGAAAATGCAACCCTGCTATGATACGAGCTCTCGAAGAGCACTCTGCCGCCCGAAGCGGTCAGGAAGACGGGGTAGTGGTGGATCCGCGCTGGGAAACTCTATTAAAACTGAAAGAATAATATATTAAACGTTTAAAGAATTATGGCACATCCAAAAAGAAGACAGTCAAAGACTCGTACACTCAAGAGAAGAACTCACGATAAGGCAGTAGCTCCTACATTGGCAGTATGCCCTAATTGTGGTGCTTATTATGTTTATCACACAGTATGCCCTACTTGCGGTTACTATCGTGGTAAAGTTGCTGTCGTAAAGGAAACGGCTGAATAAATATGAGTAAAATCAATGCGATCATAACGGGTGTCGCAGGTTACGTGCCAGACTATGTCCTCAACAATGAGGAATTGTCGCGCATGGTTGATACCAACGACGAGTGGATTACTACACGTACAGGTATTAAGGAGCGCAGAATCCTGACAGAGGAGGGACTTGGTACTTCTTATATGGCTCGAAAGGCTGCTAAACTTTTGATGAAGAAGACAGGTGCAGACCCAGATAGTATTGATGCTGTCATTGTAGCCACTACGACCCCTGATTATCCTCACCCATCTACAGCTTCTATTGTATTAGGTAAGTTGGGTTTGAAGAATGCTTTCGCATTTGACTTTGCTGCAGCTTGCTGTGGTTTCATGTATGCATTTGATGTAGCCTGCAACATGATTCAAAGCGGTCGCCATAAGCGTATTATCGTTATTGGTGCAGATAAGATGTCATCAATTACTGATTATCGCGATCGTGCGACATGCCCGCTTTTCGGTGATGGTGCAGGTGCTGTTATGGTTGAAGGTACAGAAGAGGAAGGAATCGGTTTGATAGATTCTTATCATCGTACAGATGGTAAGGGACTTCCATTCTTGCATGTTAAGGCAGGCGGTTCTGTATGTCCTTCATCTCGTTTCACTGTTGATCATCGTTTGCATTATACCTATCAAGAAGGTCGTACAGTCTTCCGTTATGCTGTAACGGCAATGGGTGATGATTGTGCAACATTGCTTGAGCGTAATGGTTTGACACAGAATGACATTGATCACGTTGTCTGTCATCAGGCTAACTTACGTATCATAGAAGCAGTGGCAAAGCGTATTGGAGTTCCAATGGACAAGGTATTGGTTAACATACAGCGTTATGGTAATACCAGTGCAGCCTGCATGCCTCTCGTTCTTTGGGATTTTGAGTCACAGCTGAAGAAAGGTGATAATATCATCTTTACGGCATTCGGAGCTGGTTTCGTCAATGGTGCATCTTATTATAAGTGGGCATACGACGGAAAGTCAGTAGCGGTTAAGAAATAAGACTCTAAGTTATCATATAATTGAAACGCATCTTTCTTTTCCTATAAGATTGATGCGTTTTTTTAGAAATAACCATTATGCACAAAGCAGGATTCGTAAACATTGTTGGTAACCCGAACGTTGGTAAGAGTACATTAATGAATCAGCTCGTTGGTGAGAAACTTAGTATTGCCACCTTTAAAGCACAGACAACACGCCATCGTATTATGGGTATTGTCAATACAGACGATTCACAGATAGTCTTCTCTGATACTCCTGGCGTATTGAAGCCTAATTATAAGATGCAGGAGATGATGCTTCAGTTCTCTGAATCGGCCTTAGCTGATGCTGACATCTTGCTCTATGTGACGGATGTCGTTGAGAACCCAGAGAAGAATATGGACTTCCTAGAGAAGGTCTCAAAGATGACAATCCCTGTCATTCTGCTTATTAACAAGATAGATGAGAGCGACCAGAAGAAACTTGGCGACCTAGTGGGACGGTGGCATAAGTTACTCCCGAATGCTGAAATACTCCCTATCTCTGCAAAGAATAAGTTTGGTACAGATATCTTAATGAAGCGTATTCATGAGTTGTTACCAGATAGTCCTGCGTTCTTTGATAAAGACCAATTAACGGATAAGCCAGCCCGATTCTTCGTGTCGGAGATTATCCGTGAGAAGATACTCCGTTACTATGATAAGGAGATTCCATACTCTGTTGAGGTCGTCGTTGAGCGTTTTAAGGAGGACGACCGACAGATTCATATCAATGCTATCATTTATGTGGAACGTAGCAGTCAGAAGGGTATAATCATCGGTCATCAGGGTATGGCACTGAAGAAAGTCTCAACAGAAGCACGCAAGAGTCTCGAACGCTTCTTTGATAAGAAAGTATTTCTTGAGACTTTTGTTAAGGTTGATAAGGACTGGCGTAACTCTCAGAAGGAATTGAATAACTTTGGTTATAATCCAGAGTAAATGCCCCTCCAACTCCTGTGAAAGGGGGGAGAGATGGGAGGATAAGGTTATTGAGCTAATTAGCCTAATAAGGTTAATAGATTCAATTAGGCTAATAGCCCCCTTGATAATAAGGGGGGGCAATCGCCCTAACTGCTTAGTAGGGTTTACTCTCACATACTGTGAGGGCTGGGGAGTGGTCATCCTCGGCAAATATTCATCGGATGCCTGACCACATCCGGCGTCTTCTTATAATGTAAATTACGATGTTTGATATTATAAGAAGAAAGAAGACCAATTAAAAAAATGGCAAATTTAGTAGCTATTGTGGGACGCCCTAACGTTGGTAAGTCCACTCTTTTTAATCGTTTAACCCAAACTCGTCACGCTATTGTGAGCGATACGGCAGGCACAACGCGCGACCGTCAGTATGGTAAATGTCAGTGGAATGGACGCGAGTTTTCCGTTGTTGATACGGGCGGATGGGTAGTTAAATCGGATGATGTATTCGAGGATGCAATCCGTAAGCAAGTGTTAGTTGCAACCGAAGAGGCCGACCTTGTCCTGTTCTTAGTAGATACTGAGACAGGTGTTACTGATTGGGATGAAGATGTTGCTATGATACTTCGTCGCACGAAACTCCCCGTGCTTCTCGTTGCTAATAAGGTGGATAATAGCGGAGAATATTACCAAGCTGCTGAGTTTTATAAGCTCGGTCTAGGTGATCCAATATGTATTAGTGCAGCCACAGGAGGTGGTACGGGCGACTTGCTTGATACGCTCCTCGATAAACTGAAGGATGCACCTGATGAGGCAATCGACGAAGACATTCCACGCTTCGCAGTCGTTGGTCGACCTAATGCAGGTAAGTCTAGCATCATTAATGCCTTCATTGGTGAGGATCGTAACATCGTGACAGAGATTGCAGGAACCACTCGCGATAGTATCTATACACGCTATACTAAGTTTGGTTTCGACTTCTATCTCGTTGATACAGCGGGTATTCGACGTAAGAATAAGGTAACGGAAGATCTCGAGTTCTATAGTGTGATGCGTTCCATCCGAAGTATTGAGAATGCCGATGTATGTATTCTTATGTTGGATGCCACACGTGGTATTGAGTCGCAAGATATGAATATCTTCCAGCTGATTCAGCGTAATAATAAGAGTCTTGTTGTCGTGGTTAATAAGTGGGACTTGGTGCCGGATAAGAACCAAAAGGTCATCGACACCTTCACTAATGCTATTCGTAGTCGTATGGCACCATTCGTTGACTTCCCTATTATCTTCGCTTCCGCACTTACTAAGCAGCGCATCTTTAAGGTGTTAGAGACGGCAAAGGAAGTCTATCAGAACCGCAAGATTCATATTGGAACAACCAAGTTGAATGAGGTCATGTTACCTATCATTGAGGCTACCCCACCACAGTCTGTTAAGGGCAAGTATATCAAGATAAAGTATTGTTCACAGCTTCCGAACACACAGATACCATCCTTTGTCTTTTATGCGAACCTTCCGCAATATGTTAAGGAGCAGTATCGTCGATTCTTAGAGAATAAGTTACGTGAGAATTGGAACCTACATGGTTGCCCCATCAACATCTTCATTCGTCAAAAGTAATTGGTAAATAGAATGTCTATGAAGCAGGTATCATTAAGTATTCTCATTGCTGTTGCGTTACTATTAGCAGCTTGCAGTGAGAAGAAGAAGAATGTTGATCAAGGAAAACTAGCTGCCAAAGCGGCTAAACACTATTATGAGCAACTCCTAGAAGGCGATTACGAGGCGTTCTTAGATAATGAGAATCGAACCAATAACCTGCCTGATAATTACAGAAAGCAGCTATTGCTCAATCTTAAGCAGTTTGTGACTCAGCAAGATAGTGTGCATCATGGGATAGACTCCATAACGCTCGGAGCATCCCACTTCTCTGCTAAGGACAATACTGCCAGCGTCTTCCTCCTCTTCTGTTATGGTGATAAAACCACAGAGCAGGTGGTTGTTCCGATGGTGAAAGCGCATGGGAAATGGATCTTGCGATAGTCTCTCGAAGCTATTCTGAACTTCCCGATAATCTCTCATAGTTTTCCCAAAGAGGAGAGAAGAGACTTTACTCCCATACTCTCTTCGAGTGGAGAGGAGTGTGAACAGTGCTATTTGTAGGCTAGTGGATCGTCATAAAGTCGAGGTAGAAGTCCTTGCCAGGAAAACCCCACCCTGCCTCCCCTAAGGGGAAGAGTTCCTAACGGAAGCCAGTTGGAATGGACTTTTCCAATCTATATGCTTGTAGTTGAGGCTTTTTGAGGGATAAGCAATCAGTGTTTTACATTTTATTTAACAGTATTTTGTTCTGTAATAAATAATGAATGTGTAACTTTGCCAACAATCACTTTTGCATAAAGAAACTAACTAAAACATAATAAAATGAAGAAGAATAAACTATTACTGTTACTTATTGTGCTCCTTACGACAGTGTCTTTAACATCTTGCCTTGGCGATGGTGACGATAGCGGTAGACCCCAACTTCCAACAAAGGAAGAGAGAGATGCAGCCTTTAATGTTATGAAAGGTAACTATCAAGGAAAGCTCATCTGCTTTAGTCGTAACCAACAAACAGGTGGCTGGACAAAGACAGATTCAACCGATATTCATTGGGAGATGACATCAGATACATGCTTACTTGTAAAGCAATTCCCTACTAAGTATCTCGCAAAGAGTGTAAAGAATGCGAGCCTAAAGCAGGCTATTGAGGCTTTACCAGCACAGGATCTGAAGTTTAAATTTAGTATTTATTGGGCGAAGCCAACAGCTACGGGCTTCTATGTTGTACCACTCCTTGCTGATTTAGGTAACCTTACTTACGATGGTGCAAGCCATCGGATCGCTGTTAGATTTATATGGAACAGTACGGTAAGAGGACTGTTTGATCCTTCAACAAAACGCATGGCTGCGCAATTTATAGAGAATGGTATCTATGTTGATAATGCACTCAAAGACGATGTGTACTTCGATGGTAACATCTATCAAGTACGTACAAATTGATAAGTTAAAAGCATTCTTTTAAGATAAAATAAGCGTAAGGCGGTTAGTGTCAAGGATGATACTACCGCCTTATTCATTCGCTGTTTCTTCTTGTGTAGATTGTCTTTCTAAGAACAATCTAACATCTTCTTGCAGTTTTCTGAAAGGTTCTGCGTTTCTGTACCCTACGTTCCTTCTCAACATGGAAACGATTGTTTCAACGCTATGACTGTAACTCGATAACTCGTTCCGACGCTGCGTATCATGCACCGCATTGCGGTTTATCTCCTCTTCTCGCTCTCTGATCAGTCGGTCGCAGACACGTTTAAGGATGGGAACAACCACATTGTCGAAGAGATGATGCCCTTGTATATATAAATAGGTGGTAGTAGGTGTAACGCCAAGTGCGCTTAGCTCTCTTTTTAGTTGTAGGTAATCCTCCTTTGCATAAGGGTTCTCCTTTTGTAATTGGCGTATCTTCTTTTGTACCTTATGATGCAGTCTTTGTAAGGATTCGGCAGCATTATAGATAGAAAAGTGCCCTATTTCGATAACTCTATTGAAGTAGGTTATAGTGAATTGGCGGTACTTCTGGTGTCTATAAGTCCATATATTCCAAACAAAGAGAGGATAGATTATCTCGCTATATTGGCGTAGGAAGGATTCAAAGTCAAATATGGCGTGGTCGTTAAGAGTAACAGCTACGCTCACATCATGCAGACTTTGGGCGTAACACTGTAGGTTTTCAATGGCATAAGCATAGGTATGAAAGACGTAAGGATTAGTGATGACTTGTGTAGAAGTAGCTGTTTCGCCTTGTAAAAGATAGTCATAATCCGCATCAACGCACGCTATCATGTTCTCTCCCATTTGATTTGAAATAAGGTTCATAAGCACCGACTTCTTCCCTTTCGTTAGGTTCAAGCGTGACGGAAGCATAACTTCAAAGAAGCGATCATTGCTTTCGAAGCCACTTAACACCGTCCTCCAAAAGAAGATATCATCGTATGCCTCGACGTATGCAATAATCTTTCTGCGTGCATGCTTACCATTAAGTTGATTGGCAGCATTGATGTATGCCGATGATAGATTGTCGCGGAGTCGTCTGCTCATAGTGCCTCCCTCCCTTGCTATTATTTGTCAGTAATATCCGAAACTTCCGTTACTCGGTCTATCCAACCATTCATTATCACAGCCGGACTATGCGTACTTAGGATGATTTGAACATTGGGATTCAGTTCGAGAATGAGGTCAATTAGTCGTTTCTGCCAGTCTACGTGCAGGCTAACTTCAGGTTCGTCCATAAAGAGAACGTATGGTTTATTATCTTCAACGAGCACTGTCAAGAGGATAACCAATATCTGTTTCTCTCCGCTTGAGAGCTGATAAGGATAGAGCGTTTCGCCTATCTGTGAGAAACGAATCTCATTCTCCGTGCGAATGATAGTCTTTCCTGTTTCGGTGAAGAGGTCGTCTATCATATCTTGGAATCGCTTTTTGGGTAGGGAGATGCGCTGTGCCTCTTCCGCAGCATTAGGTTTTCCACTCTGTAGAGTAGCAATGATTCGGTTGCCAATGTTCACTTGGTAATCCAGATACTTGCGTTGCAACTGAAAGAGCTGCCAGTCTAATTCGGTGGAAAGATTGCCATCCATCTTACTAACACTATCCGAATTTAACAGCGGGCGATCGAACGAACGGATAATATCATAGCGTATCCATTTGGCATCGGAAGGGTTCACTTTCAACCGAACGCCCTTTAGTAGATGACTGGGAAACTCTCCGCCTTGTGAAAAAGAGCGTACCACCTTGTTTATAATGGTACTCTTTCCAACGCCATTGATACCACTTAAGATATTAACTTGCCTATCTAATGTCCATCGAATGTGCTTCTTTCCACTCCAAAGGGAGTCGATTTCAATCTCTTCTATATAATTGGCATATTTCTGCATAAGGCTTTCTTGTAGTATTATAACACTATCGCAAATATAGTGCTTTTTATCTGTTTGACGATAGAAAAGGCTCTTTTTAACGTAAATACCATAATTGTGGTATGCGAAATAACATAAAGTTAGTATTTTAAAGACCAATGTTTCTCCGTAACTTTGCACATGTGAAAAAGAAACAAAACACTTAGAACTTGTGGTGATAAGTGTTTTGATTGGTAGATGAAACGAATAATTAAAGGTAACGGATATGACAAAGATTGCAAAGAAACTCACTGAATTGATTGGGAATACACCCTTATTGGAATTAAATAAGTTCTCTTCTTTGAAAGGACTTGAGCAGCCAATTATAGCAAAGATAGAATCGTTTAATCCTGGTGGAAGCGTCAAAGATCGTGTTGCACTAGCGATGATTGAGGATGCAGAAGATAAAGGACTTCTGAAGCCAGGAGCCACTATCATCGAGCCAACGAGTGGTAACACGGGAGTTGGTTTGGCATTAGTAGCAGCAGTGAAGGGCTATAAACTCATCCTTACTATGCCAGAAACAATGAGCATAGAACGCCGTAACCTTGTGAAGGCTTATGGTGCTACTGTGAAGTTGACGAGCGGTAAAGAGGGTATGAAAGGGGCTATCAAAGCAGCGGAGGAATTGCGCGATTCGATTCCAGGAAGCATTATTCTTCAGCAGTTCGAGAACCAAGCTAATCCGCAGAAACACTATGCGACAACTGGTAAAGAGATATGGCGTGATACTGAGGGAGCGGTCGATATCTTCGTTGCCGGTGTAGGAACAGGTGGTACAATAAGCGGTGTTGGCAAGTATTTGAAGGAGCAGAATCCGAATGTAAAGGTCGTTGCTGTGGAGCCAACAACATCCCCCGTACTAAGCGGCGGACAAAGTGGTTCGCACAAGATACAGGGCATTGGCGCTGGTTTTATACCTTCTACATACAACAGCAAGTATGTTGATGAGATCTTCCAAGTAGATAATGACCAAGCGATACTCACGGGGCGTCAGTTAGCACAAAGCGATGGTTTACTTGTTGGTATATCATCGGGTGCAGCTGTCTTTGCGGCTATTGAACTTGCAAAACGCCCCGAGAATAAAGGTAAGAGAATCGTTACTTTGCTCCCAGATACGGGTGAGCGTTATCTCTCAACGGTATTGTATGCTTTTGAGGAATATCCTTTGTAAGAAAGAAAGGGGCTTATTTAATAAGGTTGGATTATAACTACAATTATGTAATTATACAAATGAGAGATAATTAAAGAAGGTGTGTCAGTATAGCAACGACACACCTCTTCTTTTATATATTACGTTGTTTTTAAGATGGAATAAGCGTCTAAGGATGTCTCTTCCTTGATGTCTTCTATCCTGTATTCCCATTTATTTACCCTTATAAAACCCTAATTTACTTTTAATTTAGTTTGCTGTCACTTTTAACATTTATACTAACATATTAGTTATCAGTGTTTTGTTGATATTAAAAGAGTGATAGGAGTGACAGTAAAACAGATTTCCTTTAGATTCAATAAGATTATTCAAACCCAATGAGAGATAGATATTAAAGCCTTGATGTTCTATGTCATGTTCTGAAGCCTATAAGACCTTCAATAGAGGGAACGCTTCTTTCGATATGAAGAGAGCCTTCTCTTGGATCAAACAAAGCACTTCGTTAATATTAGGGGATACTTTTCTCTATGGATAGAACTGCAGAGGTTGAGGATAAGTCTACTTTAATTAAATATTAAATAATAGATAATGAGTATTCTATTTATTGTTTTTCTGTATTTCTTAATGGTTGTCACGTCAAAATAGCAAGTATATGTCTATATTTTAAAGAAAACCAATATTTTTTCTGAAAAAGATATGGTCTATTCAAAAAAAGTATTAACTTTGCACCCTAGAATTAGAGATCGCTAAAATCAATACATTAATATTAAGCATTTATGAAAAAGTTTTTGATTGCACTTTCAATGCTCACAATGGGCATTAGTAGTATGCAGGCTCAAGTAGCTTATGAGAAAGCTAAGCCATTTGATAACGTCTATTTAGGTGTTGAGGGCGGTGTAATGGGTCCTATGAGTTTCAAGCACTTTGCTCCTCTTAACGCTGCTGCAGGTCTAAAATTAGGTAAGCAGTTTAGCCCAGTTTATGGTGCTAACCTCGAAGGTCTTGCTTTCTTCGGTGATAATCGTTGGCAGACTGGTTCTTTAGGTTTTGCTAATAGCCACACTATCGTTCGTGGTCTTAACCTCGGTTTGAATGGTACTATCAACTTCACAAACTTGTTCTGTGATTACAATCCAGAGCGTCGTTTCGAAGTAGGTGCAGAGGCTGGTATCGGATACTGGATTACTTTCGGTGATAATAATCTCATTCAGACTAACAATGTAGGTGATGATACAGAGTTGACAGCAAAGACAGGTCTTACATTCGCTTATAACCTTGGTAAGGACAGAGCATGGCAGCTTTATGCAGAGCCAGCAATCCTTTGGAACCTTACACATGGTCCTGGTGATGCTATCCAGTTCGGTCGTCAGGCTGCTCAGCTTGGTCTCTTCGTTGGTTTGAACTACAAGTTCAAGACTTCTAACGGTACTCACAACTTCAAGGTTTGGAATGTTGGTGAGTTGAACGATGAGATTAACTCTCTCCGTGATCAGTTGAACGCTAAGCCAAAAGAGGTTGTTAAGGAGGTTGTTAAAGAAGTTGTTAAGGAGGTTCCAACTCAGACAACTCAGACTCTTTGCATTGATAACTTAGTATTTGTAACATTCGCTCAAGGCAAGTACTTCCTCACTAACGAAGCTAAGAAGGCACTTGACTCTGTTAAGTCTGGTCGTCACGTACAGATTGTTGGTACTGCTTCTCCAGAAGGTTCAAAGGAGTTCAATGATCGTCTATCACAGAATCGTGCAAACGTTGTAGCTAAGTACCTTGAGGGTCGTGGCGTTGTTGTTGACGAGGCTAAGGGTCAAGGCGTACAGGGTGTAACATCTAACCGTTTGGCAGTTGTTTACGTAAAGTAATCAAGTTAATCGATTAGCTCGAATATAGCTAATTATTAAACAAGAATATTAGTAGGGGTAGACCAGATAAAGGTTTACCCCTACTTTTTTTCTATAAGTTTCCTTTTGGAGGTTTGATGTATGTAAGTCTTTCTTTGTAACTTTGTAATCTCAAGACTAAATATAAGTATTTATGATACTTACTAACTATTTACGATATTCATATAAGATTATAGAATGATATGGTAAAGTACGCTTTTTCTATAATAATGTTGCTCTTTACATTGAATATTTCGGCACAAATTAGACCAGAAGGACAGTTTGAAACGAAATATAATGCAGTTCCCGATGGCTATAACTTTTGGATATATACGCCTGATGAATACAAGGAGAACAAGCATCCGTTACCGCTTATTATCTTCCTACATGGTGCTAGTCTCTGTGGGAAAGACTTGAACAAAGTGAGGCGTTATGGCGTCCTTGATGCTATTGACAAGGGTAAGATTATTCCCATGTTCGTGGTTGCTCCACAAAATCCGGGTGGTTCTTGGAGTCCAAGGAAACTAAATAATATATTGGAATGGATGAAGTCTCACTATTCCATTGATGCAAGTCGTGTGTACGTCCTAGGTATGAGTCTCGGTGGTTATGGTACAATGGATTTCGTTGGAACATACCCTAATAAGATTGCAGCTGGTATGGCTTTGTGTGGTGGGACGACGTTAAAAAACATGGATGGGCTCGGTGAAGTGCCCCTTTGGATTATGCATGGAACAGCCGACAGAGCCATTTCTATAAACGAATCAAAGCGTGTTGTCAATTATTTACAAGCCAATCATCTTGACCAGTTATTGCGTTATGATTGGTTACAAGGTGGTAGTCATGGAATCTTGGCACGTGTTTTTTATCTCCAGAAAACATACGATTGGCTGATTACTCACTCATTGAATGACAAACCAAAGACGATAGATAAAGAATTCGATATCACTTGGGACGACATAAAGTCAACCTATCAAAACCTAAAGAATTTGCCCCAGATGTATGATAATGATTAATTGATACCTCTGATTAAAACCCTAAAATAATATAACGTGAAGCTTCGCAATTACTATCAAACGGTGTTGGCTATATCCTTACTGGTGACAGCCTTATCTTGTCATGATGCTAAGAAGGTTGAAACTCAAAGTCCACTTACAGATTCCGTTGCTGTTGAATCAAATATAGAAGACCATTATTTGCCCGACACGATGTATGCTTCTGCCAATAAATTGAAGTGGTCTATAGATGCAGAGGGCAATTCGGAGAGCCTGTTGAAAGGAAAGGTTTCTGACTACGAAAGCGCTGATATCCTCACATTCCGTAAGGATCCATTACGCAATGCAGACTTCGGAGGAGTAGTGAAAGGCACTCCTGATACCATCGAAGTAGCCTGGAAGTTTGATACCTACTATAACACCGAGCACACACGCTTTGGTGTCTGGGGTGGTGGAAGTGGCTGGACAGGACAGCCATTGTATCTTAGTAAGAGTAATGAAATCATCCTGTCATCCCTTTGCAGTCGCACTTATTTCATTGACTTTACTACTGGTAAGGCATCAAGACCATCCGTAGATGTGCATAACACCATCAAAGGGACACCCTCTATTGACCCTTTTTTCAAGAACTTATATGTAGGTCAGGGCATCCCTAATCACCTACCAATTGGACGGTTAGTAATCGATCTGAACAAAACCAAAGACTCGCAATTCATTGATCGTGACTCACGTGCCTTACGTCATTGGTATGCGTCTGATGCATCGCCTATAGAGGTTGGTGGCTATCTTTTCTGGCCTGGTGAAGATGGCAGTTTATACAAGTATAGCCGTAAGCAAGGGCACTTGAAACTTGTAAGTGCATTGCGTTACACCATCAATGGCTCTGCCCCTGGTATTGAAAACAGCCTTTGTGCCTATCGTAATTATGGTTGGTTTGGTGATAATCATGGTAGTATTATCTGCGTAAATCTCAACACCATGAAGCCAGTTTGGTATTACGACAACCACGATGATATTGACGGAACAATCGTCTGTGAGGTTGAGAATGGTACACCTTATATATATTGTGGCTGCGAAGTAGATAAACAAGGAATGAGTGGAACCTGTTATTTCGTGAAGCTCAATGGTTTGACAGGCGAGCAAGTATGGGTGCAGACGATTCCTTGTAATCGAATACAAATAGGAGAGAAAGTGCTTGATGGTGGAATGTATTGTACTCCTTTGCTTGGTAGAGGAGATGCGAAAGGCTTGATTTTTGCCAATATCTGCCGTAATGGAGCCGATGGAAAGGGTAAGTCATCAGGTCAGTTAGTAGCCTTTAATACCACCGATGGCAAGATTGTTTATACAACTCGTTTGAATCAATTTGCATGGTCATCGCCCATTGGATATATGAATGAAAAGGGCGAACAGTTTATCTTTACAGGTGATTCAGGTGGTATGGTCTATCTGATAAGAGCAAAGAATGGCGAACTACTCTATAAGCATCATGTAGCAAGCAACTTTGAGTCTTCACCTATAGCAATAGGTAATACTGCTGTTGTTGGGTCTCGCCAGAATGGCATCTATAAGTTTGTAATTAAATAAAACAAATCCATTTCCTTATAACTGAATCCTATTCTTGAGTTCAAGAGAGCCTTTCTTAAATTTAAAGAAAGCCTTTCCTTGATACCAAGAGAGCCTTTTCTCGCATTGAGGAAAGCCTCTCTTTGATACCGCCCATTATTTACCTCTATTGAATGTAATGCGGCAAGGTCGGGATAGAAGCCTTCGTCTTTCCTCATAAGGGATATTTTCACGAAGAAATAGGGAGGTTTAGTGGACAGACGAGGGCGTCTGTCCCTACTTCGCGGCATAAACTCGTTAACTTGTCAATTAGTCTACTCGTAACTTGAACGATTCTGTTTTTTAATTACATCCAATGCTTTTCTCTATTTCTGCCAATATGTCAGTCTTATGCCATTGGCACATCCTTTGTCTAATAGTAGGCGTATGACGCTGTGAAAGCTAGCTAATCTAGCCCAGCGAGATAGCTTCGACTGTCTTGAAGATCAGCGTGTTATAGTATTTAAATAGTAAATAATAATAAAAGAATATACAATTATGGGAAAGATTATTGGAATTGACTTAGGAACAACAAACTCTTGTGTTGCTGTATTTGAAGGAAACGAGCCAGTGGTAATCGCTAATAGCGAAGGTAAGCGTACTACACCTTCTATTGTGGGCTTCGTGGAAGGCGGCGAGCGTAAGGTGGGTGACCCTGCTAAGCGTCAGGCTATCACAAACCCGGAGAAGACCATTTACTCTATTAAGCGTTTCATGGGTGAGACTTATGCACAGTGCCAGAAAGAGGCTGAGCGTGTGCCATTCAAGGTTGTTAACGAGGGTGGTTATCCACGTGTACAGATTGACGACCGTAAATATACTCCGCAGGAAATCTCTGCAATGATCCTGCAGAAGATGAAAAAGACTGCTGAAGACTATCTCGGTCAAGAGGTGACAGACGCAGTTATTACCGTACCAGCATACTTCTCTGACTCACAGCGTCAGGCAACTAAGGAAGCTGGTCAGATTGCTGGTCTTAATGTACAGCGTATCGTGAATGAGCCTACTGCTGCAGCACTTGCTTATGGTGTTGATAAGGCTAATAAGGATATGAAGATTGCCGTGTTCGACCTTGGTGGTGGTACTTTCGATATCTCTATCCTTGAGTTCGGTGGTGGTGTGTTCGAGGTACTTTCTACGAATGGTGATACTCACCTTGGTGGTGACGACTTCGATCAGGTAATCATCGACTGGCTCGCTGACGGCTTCAAGTCTGAGGAAGGTATCGACTTGAGAAAGGACCCAATGGCAATGCAGCGTTTGAAAGAGGCTGCTGAGAAGGCTAAGATTGAGTTGTCAAGCTCTTCTTCTACAGAGATTAACTTACCTTACATCACAGCTGAGGGCGGTGTTCCAAAGCACTTGGTAAAGACCTTGACTCGCTCACAGTTTGAGCAGTTGGCACACAGCCTTATTCAGGCTTGTCTCGTTCCTTGCCAGAATGCTATCCGTGACGCTAAGTTGCAGACATCAGATATCGATGAGGTTATCCTCGTAGGTGGTTCAAGCCGTATTCCTGCTGTGCAGACATTGGTAAAGAACTACTTCGGTAAGGAGCCTTCAAAGGGTGTTAACCCTGATGAGGTGGTTGCTGTTGGTGCAGCTATCCAGGGTGCTATCCTCAACAAGGAGAGCGGTGTGGGCGACATCGTATTGCTCGACGTTACTCCATTGACCCTCGGTATCGAAACTATGGGTGGTGTGATGACAAAGCTGATCGACGCTAACTCTACCATTCCTTGCAAGAAGAGCGAGGTGTTCTCAACCGCAGCTGACAACCAGACAGAGGTTACTATCCACGTTTTGCAGGGTGAGCGCCCGATGGCAGCACAGAACAAGTCTATCGGTCAGTTCAACCTGACAGGTATTGCTCCTGCTCGCCGTGGTGTTCCACAGATAGAGGTAACATTCGATATCGATGCTAACGGTATCCTTAACGTATCTGCTAAGGACAAGGCAACAGGTAAGGAGCAGAGCATCCGCATCGAGGCTTCAAGCGGTTTGAGCGAGGACGAAATCAACCGCATGAAGGCTGAGGCTGAGCAGAACGCCGAGAACGACAAGAAAGAGCGTGAGAAGATTGACAAGTTGAATCAGGCTGACTCAATGATCTTCACCACCGAGAACTTCTTGAAGGATAATGGTGACAAGATTCCAGCCGACCAGAAGTCAGGCATCGAGTCTGCTCTCCAGCAGCTCTGTGATGCTCACAAGTCAGCTGACGTTGCAGCTATCGACACTGCTATCAACAACCTCAACACCGTTATGCAGGCAGCATCACAGCAGATGTATAGCCAAGCAGGTGCACAGGGCGGTCCTCAGCCGGGCGCAGATGCTGGTCAGCAGGAGCAGCCAAAGCAGGATGATACCATCCAAGATGCAGACTTTGAGGAAGTGAAGTAAAAGTGCTAATAAACGCTAATCAAAAATAAGTAAATCCCAGTAACATAATAAGTTGCTGGGATTTT
>ERZ773006.69-NODE-69-length-59060-cov-9.3026_pt1 | contig 59060 bp, 44 predicted proteins | sample MGYA00580843_ERZ773006 | MGnify/ENA primary metagenome ERZ773006 (study PRJEB29015, sample SAMEA2738011) | human oral metagenome | biome: human oral; feature: human-associated habitat; material: dental | place: China | collected 2052 ...
AAGATTGACGAAATCCTAAACCTGATACGAAGATGATAGCCAAGATAATGAAAGGCTCAGGCTTCAAGGGTGTTATTAATTACATCCTTGACCCAAAGAAAGGAACAGAGCTTATAGACTGTTTCGGAGTGAGAACAGACAGTATCAACCATATTGTTCAGAGCTTTATTGACCAAACGGAACTGAATCCAAAAGTGGGAAAGGTTGTCGGACATATCTCCTTGAGTTTCTCTGCACAAGACTCCCCAAGACTCTGCAATGAGTGGATGGTGAAAGTGGCTCGTGAGTACATGGAAAAGATGGGAATAAAAGATACGCAGTATATCATTGGTCGCCATTTCGATAAGGAGCACCCACATGTGCATATTGCATTCAACCGAATAGATAATAACGGCAAGACTATCTCTGACCGTAACGATAGATTCAGAAGTGAGAAGATTTGTAAAGAACTGACCACAAAATACGGTTTGTACTTCGCTGGTGGCAAGGAGAAAGTCAAGGAGCATCGCTTGAAAGAACCTGATAAGACCAAGTATGAAATCTATCAGACGTTGAAAGCAGAGATTGCTCAGCGTAGGAATTGGGAAGACCTTCTTGCTCACTTGAAAAAGCAAGATATTGATGTCCGCTTTAAGTATAAAGGTAACTCACAGGAAGTACAGGGGATCATCTTTGAAAAGAACGGTTATCATTTCAATGGTTCTAAAGTGGATAGGGGGTTCAGTTATTCCAAGATAGACTTTGCTCTGCAACAGAAAAACAGGGAACAAGAACAGCAAACACAAGGAATGATAAGCCTCATATCCAATGTTGCAAGTGTTACGAGCGAAATTACCAACAACCTCATAGAAGGAGGATTGGATTTGTTTCAAACTCATGGTACTGTCCCTGCGGAGGTTTACAACACACTTGATAAAAAGAAGAAAAAGAAAAAACGTAAAATACATTTATAACTATGTCAGATAATAATACATATGTCCTCTTTGAGGAAATCAAAAACAAACTGGAGACAATTTATAGGGAGCTAAAGGAGTTGAAAGAAAAGGAGAACAGTTCTGTCCCTCTCCCTGTTTCATCTACCCTGGTACAAAGTAATGAACAGCGAGATCAGGAATTGCTCAATCAGTATGAACAGCGAACAAAAGAAGTGATTAACAAGTATATTGGTGTGCAAGTACGCATCAAGGATGAGGAGGCTAAATCCATGGACAAACTGGTGGCAAGCGTCTTGACCATGTTGCACGAATGGCAGGAGAATAAAGAGCATCCAATACCGCAGGAACATATTCACAGGCACAGCTTTGACATCAAGTCATCGAAAGTCTTTACTTCTGTGGTGGCAGTGTCTATCCTTTGTTTTGTTTCTTTGGTCGGTAACTACTTCCTATGGCAAAGCAAACAACAATACAAGGATGATGCCTTGAAATTCCGTATCATCAGAGTGTGGAGAGGTTGCAGCCCTAAGGAAATCCTATGGCTCAACGACGTGTTTGATATTCATCGCGATGCCACCATGATTAAAAGAATCAGGAAGCAGACGGATAATTATAACATGGAACTGAAAGCAAAAGCGGACAGTCTAATGCAGAATAATCTACAAAATAAGAAGAGCAAATAGGATTGTGGATATAAAACTTTTGAAAGAGGAGAAAATATCTCCTCTTTTTTGCTCCTTATACAAGAATATTTACTATATTTGCAAACAATCATATATTATTTATGAAAAGTCCAACTAATAGAATTAAAGAGGTGCTTATCGAGAAAGGGATTAAGCAGACATGGCTTGCCGAGAAACTTGGCAAGAGTTTTACGATAGTGAATTCATATGTTTGCAATCGTCGCCAACCAAGTCTGGAATTGCTATTTCAAATAGCTGAGATATTACAAGTTAATCCAAAGGAACTGATTAACACAGATGATGGCAAATAAAGTGTTTGTTAATATGAATCATTCAAAAATAATATACAATAGAATCATGGTAAAACAAAATACAGCAGACATCGGATTTGAGAAGGAAATATGGAAAGCAGCAGATTTACTTCGTGGCAATCTCGATGCTTCCGAATATAAATCGGTAGTATTGGGGTTGATTTTCCTAAAATATATCTCCGACAAGTTTGAAACCAAATATCAGGAATTAGTCAATAATGGTGAAGGATTCGAAGAAGACCGCGATGAATATATGGCAGATAATATCTTCTTTGTCCCCCAAGAAGCACGGTGGAGTGTGGTGGCAGAGGCAGCCCATACGCCAGAGATCGGTACGGTTATTGACAATGCCATGCGCCTTATTGAAAAGGAAAATCTCCGTTTGAAAGGTATTCTGCCCAAAAACTTCGCTCGCCCTGAATTGGATAAAAGGCGTTTAGGAGATGTGGTAGATTTGTTTACCAATATTCAAATGAAAGAGCATGGAGATTCCAAAGATATATTGGGGCGTACATATGAATACTGCCTTTCTAAATTTGCAGAAGCAGAAGGCAAATTAGCTGGTGAGTTTTATACACCGGCTTGCATTGTTTGTACCCTCGTTGAGGTTTTGAAGCCTTATCATGGGCGAGTATATGACCCTGCTTGTGGATCTGGTGGAATGTTTGTGCAATCTGCCAAATTCATAGAAAGACATCAAGGCAATATCAAAGATATTTCTGTATATGGGCAAGACAGTAACCCTACGACATGGAAAATGGCTCAGATGAATCTTGCCATTCGGGGCATTGAGGCTGATTTGGGTAAGTTTAATGCAGATACATTCTTTGACGACCAACATCCCACATTAAAAGCTGATTTTATCATGGCTAACCCACCATTCAATCTCAGTGATTGGGGAGCAGATAAGTTACAAGATGATGTGCGTTGGAAGTTTGGTATTCCACCTGCAAGCAATGCCAATTTTGCTTGGTTGCAACACATGATTCATCATTTATCCCCCAAAGGTAAAATAGGAATGGTATTGGCAAATGGTTCTTTGTCTTCACAGACAGGAGGCGAAGGGACTATTCGTGAAAATATCATCAAGGCCGATTTAATAGAAGGTATTGTTGCCCTACCCTCACAGTTGTTTTATACTACAGGTATTCCTGTTTCTTTATGGTTCCTCAATAGAGAAAAGAAACAGAAAGACAAGATTTTATTCGTAGATGCAAGGAACATGGGAACAATGGTTACCCGCAAACTTCGTGAACTTCAAGAAGCAGATATACAAAAGATTGCAGACACATTCGACAAGTATAGCGAGGGGACACTTGAAAATGAAAAAGGCTTCTGTGCGGTTGTTACCCTTGACGATGTGGCAAAACAAGACTATATTCTTACCCCCGGACGCTATGTTGGCATAGCTGAACAGGAAGACGACGGTATTCCTTTCCAAGAGAAGATGGACAAACTCACTACTGAATTATCCGACTTATTTGCTCAATCACATGATTTGGAGGGCGAGATACGGAAACAGTTGGCAAGCATAGGTTTCACTATCAAGTAAAAGACTGCATGTTCTTCCATATTATCAATTCATTAATATAGAAGAACATGAAAGAAAATTTGATTTCAGAAATTAGCAACGCAATGGCAGGTATATTAAGTGTAGAACAAATGGCACAACTCAATGGAGTATTACTGCAAGTAATCAGTAACTATTCCATTACGGCAGACGACGAGCTGATGCAAGAGAACAATGCATCTAACGAACGTCTGTTAGAGATATTCTTGTCAGCTAAGCAAGTTGAAGGTTGCACCACACCTACCATAAAATATTATGGCTCGACCATTAATCAGCTTTTCAAGAAAATGCCTAAAAAAGTTACGAACTATACAACAGAGGATATTCGTGCTTATTTGGCTGTATTTCAACGGAAACACAAATCGAGTAAAGTTACAATAGACAATATCCGTCGTATCTTTTCATCTTTCTTTTCATGGTTAGAGGATGAGGATTACATAATTAAAAGTCCTGTACGTAGAATACACAAGGTTAAGACAGGAACACAGATTAAGGAAGTCCTTACTGACGAAAATTTGGAACAACTGCGCGATAACTGTACAAGGGTACGAGATTTAGCAATGATAGACCTATTGGCTTCTACTGGTATGCGTGTTGGAGAACTTGTAAAGCTCAATCGTGAGGATATAAACTTCAACGAGCGTGAGTGTATCGTTTTCGGTAAAGGCAACAAGGAACGTATCGTGTATTTCAATGCTCGTGCAAAGATACATTTACAGCAATATCTCGCAGAGCGGAAAGACAGAAACAAAGCATTGTTCGTGTCTCTTGCCAAGCCACACAATCGGTTACAAATATCAGGGGTTGAGACAAGATTAAGAAAGATTGGGAAGCTTTCAAAGATTGTCCGTGTCCATCCACACAAGTTCCGTCGGACACTTGCGACTATGGCTATAGATAAAGGTATGCCCGTGGAGCAAGTACAAAAACTCCTTGGGCATGTTAAAATTGATACAACCATGCACTATGCAATGGTCAATCAAACAAACGTCAAACTCTCTCACCGCAAATTCATCAGTTAAATCAAAATGCAAACAGCATATCACACATATAGCTCATATCAACCGCTATTTCATAAAAATAGGCGGATAAATGATAATTTAGAGCAGCAGGCACAAGCGTTGTTCAAATCTTGGTTTGTGGATTTTGAACCATTTAAGGAAGGGAAGTTTGTGGATTCAGAGTTAGGAATGATACCTGAAAGTTGGAGAGTATGCTCTGCAGAAACCATATTTAAAATAAATATTGGTAAAACTCCTCCAAGAAAGGAACAGCAATGGTTTTCTAATATCAACAATGGAAATGTCAAATGGATATCTATCTCGGATCTAGGTAGCAATGAAATTTTTATTGAGGATTCAAAAGAATATCTTACAAAAGAAGCTATTTCAAAATTTAATATCATTGTTGTACCAGAAGATACTATTCTTGTAAGTTTTAAACTTACAGTAGGAAGAGTGGGTATTTCTAATTGTGAATTAACAACAAATGAGGCAGTAGCAAGATTTTACCTCCCCAAAAGCTATTTCCGAGAGTATACTTATCTATCTCTAAAAAATTATAACTATGCTCGCTTAGGAAGTACATCTTCGATAGCAACTGCTGTAAATTCTAAAATTATTAAGAATATGAAGTTATTAATACCTCCTGTAACTATAATAAGTGAGTTTAGCAAAAGAATTAATCCCTTATTCAATGCTATAAGAATTTATGAAAACGAAATCAGGAACCTTTCAAAAATTAGAAACACGCTTCTCCCGAAGCTGATGTCTGGCGAGCTAAAAATTAATGATATAAACAACTAAATTCCCATTTATGGAAGAATGGAAAAAATATAAAATAGGAGATCTTTGCTCGATTTCATCAAGCAAAAGAATATTTGCAAAAGAATATCAATCTTCTGGTGTTCCTTTTTTTAGAGGGAAAGAAATTATTGAAAAACAGAAAGGGGAGAGTATTTCTACGGAACTTTATATTTCAAGGTCAAGATATGACGAAATTAAAATCAAATATGGGGTTCCAAAAGAAGGTGATATGCTCTTAACCTCTGTCGGGACATTAGGTATTCCATATATAGTTAAAAATGAAAATTTTTACTTTAAAGATGGAAATTTGACATGGTTTTCCGACTTTAAGGGACTCAATAGTAAATTCTTATACTATTGGTTTCTGTCTCCTATAGCCAAAAATGCGATTGAAGCTAAAGCTATTGGTTCAACTCAAAAAGCGTTAACGATAGATTCTCTAAGTAAATTTGAAATAAACATTCCTGACATTGATACACAAAATAGGATCGCTTCTGTTCTGTCTTTCATCGACGATAAAATCGAATTAAATCGACGGATAAATGATAATTTAGAGCAACAGGCACAAGCTTTGTTCAACGAAATGTTTCCCCATATTACTGAAGGAGAAAATATGATAGGGGATCTAATTATGCCTAAACGCGGAAAAGGACTCCTTTCCAAGAATGCAATAAAAGGAGATATACCAGTAGTCGCTGGGGGTATAGAACCTGCAACATACCATAACCAAGCTAATACGACTGCTCCTGTTTTGACAATAGCAGCATCAGGAGCTAATGCTGGGTATATAAATTTATGGTATATTCCTGTTTGGGCCTCAGATTCTTCTTACATTGATGATTCGATAACTCCAAATGTATATTTTTGGTATATCATGCTAAAGAAAAGACAACAGGAAATATTTGATGCACAAGTAGGTTCTGCGCAGCCACATATTTATCCTAAACATATAGCAGAACTGCCCATGAATGTTGTCTTTGTTGAAAAAATAGCAGAATATAATGAGATTGTTACACCTATATTCGAGAAAAAAGGACAACTTTTTCTCGAAAGTAAGCGTTTAACATCACTTCGTGATACGCTTCTTCCCAAACTGATGTCTGGCGAGCTGAAAATTAATGATATAAATAACTAAATTCCCATTTATGGAAGAGAAGAAAGAACAACATAAGAAATCAATTCGTTTCTTCAACGACCGTGAAGTACGTGCCGTATGGGATGAAGAAAGTAATTGTTGGTGGTTTTCTGCAACAGACATTGTACGTGCCATTAACGATGAGCCTGACTACACCAAAGCTGGTAACTATTGGCGTTGGTTAAAACGTAAGTTAAAACAAGAAGGCATTGAACCCGTGAGTATTACTCACAACTTTAAATTTGAAGCACCAGATGGCAAGATGCGTATTGCAGATGTCCTTGATAGTGAGGAGTAACTTTATTAGCAAAGCACTATCCTAACAATCGAGCAAATGAGTTCCTTGATTGGTTTACATATAGTGATAATACATTAGATGGTCAAAGTCGAAAGAAAGCATATCAGCTATATGAAAGTGGCTTGCTGAAAAGTCTTGAGCCAGGCAGCATACAATGTTTACAACAGATTCATGCCTATCTATTTGGAGGTCTTTACGACTTTGCAGGACAAATCCGAACTAAAAATATATCCAAAGGAGGTTTCACTTTCGCTAATTGTATGCACTTCTCTGCTACGCTACAAACGATTGAAAGAATGCCAGAAAACACCTTCGACGAAATAATGGACAAGTATGTCGAAATGAACGTAGCGCATCCATTTATGGAAGGCAATGGACGAAGCACTCGTATCTGGCTTGATCTCATGCTAAAACGTTCTCTCAAACGGTGTGTAGATTGGAGCCAGATAGACAAGAACGAATATTTGTCAGCCATGCGTGAGAGTGTTTCTGATAGTACGCACATCAAGGCTTTAGTAAAACCAGCACTCACCACCAAGATTGACGACAGAGAAATGTTTATGAAAGGTATTGATTATTCGTATTATTATGAACAAAATGATTGATTCTCATTATGGAAGAATGGAAAGAATATAAATATACAGACCTCGCAACAATTATAGGCGGAGGAACACCTAAAACGTCTGTTCCAGAATATTGGAATGGAGAAATTCCTTGGTTGTCGGTGAAAGACTTTGTGTCTGTCACCAAGTATGTTTATGATACTGAAAAACATATTTCAGAATTAGGATTACTAAATAGTTCAACTAAGTTATTAGAAAAAAACGATATTATTATTTCTGCAAGAGGTACAGTTGGAGCTATGGCGATGATTCCATACCCGATGTGCTGCAATCAATCATGTTTTGGTTTACGGGGAAATAGTATTGTAGATAAGAACTTCTTATATTACCTAACTCGAACTAAGGTTGATGAACTCAAAAAGTCAGCCCACGGTAGCGTATTTGATACTATCACAAGAGAGACTTTCAATAATTTGCAATGTTTAGTCCCACCTCTGCAATCACAGCAGAAGATAGGAAATTTTCTTTCTTCTCTCGACTCTAAAATCGAGCTGAACCGACGGATAAATGATAATTTGAAGATTGCTGCATAAATTAATATGGACGAAATTTTGAAACAAGAGCAAGAAGAATTTGTTAAGATAACATCTGTCACGGAGTATATTGAAGCAATATCGAATATAAGGAAAGATTTATTGGAAAAAGGAAGTTCTGAAATCCTTTTCTTCAGAGGGCAAAGTAACTCTCTATGGGATATTCGTCCTGCAATTTATAGGGAGTCTCTAATATCAGTGGAGGATGAAATAATACAAAAGGCTATCTCAAGAGTTCCAAGTGAATTTTATAATGCTTCAGACTTTGATATACTAACCAAGTTACAACATTATGGTCTGCCTACACGATTATTAGATGTCACAATGAATCCGCTGGTTGCATTATATTTTGCTTGTTGCACGAAAGAATATGTCAATAATGCCGATGAAGCAGAAGAAGTTGATGGGATTGTCTTTTATAGTTCAGCATATGGAGAAGATAGCTTGAATCGGGAGATACAGGCACTATCTTCTGTTGCAAAGGAAAGATTAGACGGTGATTGTACTTTGAAAAAACTATCGGAAAGTCTCAATTTGTCATATTCAAAAATAGATAGTTTCATTAATATACTACAATCTTATCATTTTATCCTGCCAAGTTATAGCAATAGTAGAATTATTTGCCAAAGTGGAGCTTTCCTATTGTCGGGGGCAATTAATATATATGAGGATCCTAATGATGTTTGGAGCAGTAAGGTACAAAAGAGTGTCTGTAGCCTAAAGCATGCATTCTCAAAAGATAAATTACTTATTGATAGTAGTGCTAAGGATGCGATACTTGACGAACTTGATTTTCTGAATATCAATGAGGGCTCTCTTTTTCCAGAATTGGAGCATCAGATGTCTCACATCAAGCGTATTGGTACTAAAAGCATACATGCACTCATCCCCGAATTTATTAAATACGATATACCAGATTTAGAAACATCTTTTGATGATAAGGATAGTATAAAAGGAAATATCAAAGAACAAAAAATTAAGAATATTGTTGGCCATTGGATCAGTGATAAAGATATTCTTGAAGAAGTTATGAATGAAATTATCCAAACAACCAAATATCCAGATTGGTTTAAAAAAGATAGCATCAAGAGTTCCATGCAAAGCTCTATCAAAAGAATTCTTACAAAGAAGAAAAAGAAGAATGCCAGAGATATTGCTTTTAAAATAGTTCAAAACCTAATAAAACAGGTAAGCTAATATGCCATTTACAGAAGATAATTACGAAAAAGCGCTGATTTCCCTTTTTGAGGGAATGGGCTATCAATATCAGTACGGCCCGGATATTGAAAGAGATTACTATGTGCCTTATTATGAAGCACAATTAGAAGAAAGCCTGCAAGCTGTTAATCCAAAGAAATCATACGCAGCCATTCACGAAGCGATTATCAAACTACGCAATATAGATATGGGTAGTTTGGTGCAGAGGAATGAAACTTTTACAGACTATTTGCAACATGGCATAGAAGTTTCTTATTTCAATGGCAAGGAAATGCGCAATGAAATGGTTTATTTGATAGACTTTGAGCATACGGACAAAAACACTTTTCAAGTTATCAACCAATGGACATTCATTGAAAATGCAGAAAAACGTGCTGATATCATTGTATTTGTGAATGGTTTACCATTGGTGGTTGTAGAATTAAAATCACCTTCCCGTGAAGAGACGGATGCTTCAGAAGCATATCTTCAACTCCGCAATTATATGAAGGATATACCATCGTTGTTCGCTTTCAACATGTTCTGTGTAATGAGCGATATGGCTCTTTCCAAAGCAGGAACAATTACCAGCAAGGAAGATCGCTATATGGAATGGAAAACAAAAGATGGCAATTATGAAAGTACGGAATTCGTCGATTATGATACATTCTTTGAAGGAATATTTCAAAGAGAACGGCTTTTGGATATCATCAAGAATTTTATTTGTTTCTCCAAAGAAGAAAAAGGGAGTGCCAAGATATTAGCAGGGTATCATCAGTATTTTGCAGTGAAGAAAGCCATCGAACGTACCAAACATGCTACAGTAAGTAATGGTAAAATCGGTGTGTTCTGGCATACGCAAGGCAGCGGAAAATCATTGTCAATGGTTTTCTACGCCCACTTGCTTCAACAAGAGTTATCTCAGCCCACAATAGTTGTGATTACCGACCGCAATGATTTGGACGATCAACTTTATACCCAATTCTCTAAATGTAAGGAGTTCTTGCGTCAAACACCAGTGCAAGCCAATAGTCGTGAGAATCTAAAAGAGCTATTGAGTGGACGAGAAGCTAATGGCATTATCTTCACAACCATGCAGAAGTTTGAGGAGTCTGACGAACCTTTGTCAGAGCGAAGAAATATTATCGTGATGACTGATGAGGCACATAGAGGACAATATGGTTTTGAGGAAAAAGTCGACGCCACTACAGGTAAGGTCTCTATCGGCACGGCAAGAATCATTCACAATTCACTACCCAATGCTTCATATATTGGCTTTACTGGTACACCTATTTCTACCAAAGACCGAGATACCGTAGAGGTTTTTGGCGATTACATTGATATTTATGACATGACGCAGGCGGTTAATGACGGTGCTACTTGTCCTGTATATTATGAATCCAGAGTTATCAATCTAAATCTTGACGATGCAACCTTGCAAGCCCTTGATGACGAATACGAGCTGTTGGCTGAAGAAGGTGCAACGACAGAACAGATAGAGAAAAGCAAGAAAGAGATGTCACACTTGGAAGAGATACTCGGTGCACCGGCTACCATCGATTCTCTTTGCCAAGACATTCTCAAACACTATGAGGGAAACCGTCAATATGAATTGACAGGTAAGGCAATGATAGTGGCATATTCGCGTCCCATAGCGATGAGCATTTATCATCGGCTGCTGGAGCTTCGCCCAAATTGGACGGATAAAGTGAAAGTTGTCATGACGGGCAGCAACCAAGACCCAGAAGAATGGCACGACATTATCGGAAACAAGCAGTATAAGAAAGAACTTGCCAGACGATTTAAGGATGACAACGACCCGATGAAGATTGCTATTGTGGTCGACATGTGGCTCACAGGCTTCGACGTTCCCTCATTGGCAACTATGTATGTTTACAAACCGATGAGCGGACATAACCTAATGCAAGCCATTGCACGAGTGAACCGTGTATTCAATGGCAAAGTGGGTGGATTGGTTGTTGACTATATCGGTATTGCCAAGGCCTTGAAAGAAGCCATGCGTGATTATACGGGACGCGACAGAAAGAACTTTGGAAACCCAGATATCAAAGGCATGGCTTTTACAAAGTTCAAAGAGAAGTTGGAAGTGTGCCAAGACTTATTTCACGGTTATAATTATAGTAAGTTCCACACAGGGACAGATGCTGACCGTGCTAAATTAATCAAAGGTGGTGTAAACTTCATGTTGGCAACCGACAAACAAGAACAGTTACCGCTCTATATGAAAGAAGCTGCCTTGCTGCACAATTCCATCACTCTTTGCCGAAGCCTGTTGAATGAAGAGCAACGCTTCTTAGCTGCATTCTTTGAAACTGTGCGCACTTTGCTCTCCCGAATGACAGGTAAAGGAAAAGTTTCGAAGAAAGAAATTAATGCTCGTATCAGTGAATTGCTGAAACAAAGTGTAAAAAGTGAAGGTGTAATCAATCTTTTCTCTGATGTTAAAGCCGAATTTTCCCTCTTTGATACAGCCTTCTTAGATGAAATTTCTAAGATGAAAGAAAAGAATATAGCTGTAGAACTGCTCAAAAAACTATTGGCGGAGAAAGTGGCACTCTATCAAAAGACCAATATTGTGCAGTCAGAGAAATTCTCTGACCTGCTCAATCGTTCTTTATCCAACTATTTGAAAGGATTACTCACCAATGAAGAAGTTATCCAAGAACTTTTGCAGTTGGCAAAAGATATTGCCTCGGCTGATTCAGCAGCTAATGAACTTGGTCTCACTCCCGAAGAAAAGTCATTCTATGATGCCTTGACCAAACCGCAAGCAGTTCACGACTTCTATAGTAATGAAGAATTGGTAGCTATGACAAAAGAACTCACTGACTCTCTACGTAAGAACCGCACTATCGACTGGCAAAAGAAAGAGTCTGCCCGTGCAGGTATGCGCAGAATGATTAAGCACCTACTTAAGAAATATCATTACCCACCAGAGGAAGCTGCCAATGCACTGGAAACTGTCATCAAACAATGTGAACAGTGGACGGATAATGAACAAGAGAATTATTCAATAAAATCAACCAAGATGTATGAAATCTATGATGATGATACACAGGTGGCAGCAGAATCATAAAATACATAAAGCTATGAATACTTTGCAACAGAAAAATTTATTTAGATTATCTGCAGTTTTATATGCGAAAACAAATGACAAAATTTCCATAAAACAGATACATCGAAAAATAGTAGAAGATGCGTTGTTTTGTAAAGGAGATAGTATTATCTCAGTATCAGCACTTATTTCTTATATAAACTCTGCTTATGCCTTATTATTCTCAACAAGGGAAATTGAAGATATTATTACTTCACCACAAAATAGGGAGAAATTTATATACTCGCATAAAAACAATGAAATTCAAATATCTCTAACTGAAGATTATAAAAATAAACTTAATCTCAAATGTCAAAATAGAAATCTAGTGGATTTTATAGATGAGTTTATTAGTGAGAAAGAGTATGATGATAACATAAAAGAAATGATACTACAGTTCTTTTATGCAGTATTTACTTCTAGTTTAAATGGCTTTAAACGTTTACTAAATGAGGGAACTAATGGACTTGAGATAGGAGAAAACTATAGCACAGAAGAGAAAAATATTATAAACAGTTTTCTGCAATGGAAAAATCCTGATAAAGATAAAGCTGTTTTTGATTTAGCTAATTATTCATTAGAATATTGTATTATGACAAATTCAAAGAATACAGAATTTTCTTTGGATAATTTAAAATATAAGAATTTTTACCTTGATACAAATATCATATATAGAGCATTGGGGCTTAATGGACAAGAACTGAAAGAACGAACACTTTTGTTCTTGTCAAAATTTAAGAATGTCAAGGAGAATCTACTTATATCATATAGCACCGACCATGAGTTTAAGGATACTATAGACTATTATATAGGAAAGCTAACAAAATTTGAAAATCCAAGGATTCGCTCTAAGATTCTATATGAGTTTTTGGATCCTGATAGTATATATCAATTTTATCACCAATGGACTATAGGACGTTCAAATCGTTCTGTAGAATATTTTCGAATGTATTTGCTAAGTGAATATGATAAACTGTGTAAAGCCTATGAAATAGAAATAGATAATAAATTCCCATATGAAGAAAAGAAAGTCACAGAGCTATTAGAAGAATATTGTTCAGGAATAAATAATTATTCTGATAAGAAGTCTTTATTGTCAGCAGAGTATGATGCAAAGAATATACTATGGGTAGAAGAAAAAAGAAAAGATAAATGTACCGACATTTTCGACACAAAATCTTATTTTTTATCTTCAGATAAAACATTGTATAACTGGGATTATACGCGACAAACTCATCGAATACCAGTAGTTATGCTTGCAGTACAATGGTTAAATATAATACTTCACTATTTAGAAAGAACAAATGATGATTATAGAAGCTTTGTATGTTTTCTATCCATGAAGATAAACAATCCTATATTGTCGGAAGACGAAATTATATCGATAGTATCAGGTATTAGCGAAATTGCGGATGATATAGAAACACAGCGCTTCCTTATTAAGAATTATATAGAAACAGAGGCGAAAGGTGAAATGTTGGTAAAGGATGAAGAAGAACTTGAAAAATCTGCTAAACAATATGCAGAATCAGTTCTTTCTACTCGAATACTTGAGTTGGAGCAAGGCAGTAAAACTAATGAAGAAAAACTTTCAAATGCTGATAGGAAAATCAAGGACCAAGATTTGAAAATCAGTAAACTTTCCGAAGAGGTAAAACAAATGAAATCAAATGTTCAGAAGTCTTCAAATGCCAACCAAGAAAAAGACGAAGAAATTATAGCATTAAAGAAAGCAGACCTTAAAAAATGGAAAATATTGAAAGTGGCAACGTTTACAATTATTGCCATTTTTATGATCTATATTATGTATTTGATGTTTGAGCAAAAAGATTGGGAATATAATTATGTATGGAAGTTGATTCAAACCTTTGACAAACAAAAAGAAAGTGTTGTGTATTATTTAGGACAAATGATCATTGTTTTTCCTTTAACTATTTTACTCTATTGTGGCAAAATGATATATGATGCTTTCAATACACACATTGATAGTAGGCGAAAGTTTTGGAGGGTATCTCATTAATTATTGATGATAACATCCAAGATGTTTTCTTATCAATACTATTCAAATTGAGGAAACATTTTTGTACCATACAAATATAAATCGTTGATAATCAATGTAGAATACATTTGAGGAAGAAAGCTATTCATACATATAAAGAAAACCCACAGTAACCAAACGGTTACTGCAGGTTGTTTTTTAAAGATGTTAGCTTATGAAAGCCTATCTTACAACGTCAACTCAACGATATAATCAATATCGGTGGGGACGGTGTCAAGGTTAAGGGTGATGCCGTTGCCAGTCTTTGTAAAGTTGACACGCTTGTTAGTGCCAAAGACGGTGGCAGACTTGATTTTGTGGTTGCCAGTAGGGATGAAGAGGCTGGAGTCCATACAGCTTAGGATGTGGATGTAGAGTTTGTTACTTCGCTGTGTACTCACTCCCCATTCGTGTGGAGCAACGATGCCACCACGTGTACCATAGATAGTTTCACCATATTGGTTCAGCCATTTACCGATAGCCTGAAGGCGGTCGAGGGCAAGGGAGGGGAGAGCGCCCCCCGGTTCCGGGCCGATGTTGAGCAGGAGGTTGGCATTCTTTCCGGCAGCACGGACGAGCATCTGGATCAGCTGCTTCGGCGATTTGTAGTTGCTGTCGGTAATCGAATAGCCCCAGTGGTCGTTGATGGTCTGGCACGACTCGAGCGGCAGACGGCTGATGTCCTGTCCCGACAGTCCAGCCTTGTTTTCGCCCGGCAGGTCACGCTCGAAAATCTGAATATCCTCGCCGGCGTTGGGTGTCTGGTGGTGGTTGTTTCCGATGAGGCACTGTGGCTGCAGTCGGTGGATCATGGCATACTGCTCCGTCAGCTGCCAGTCGAACGGTTTTGCATCGCTGTCATGGTCCCACCAGCCATCGAACCATATAGCACCGACAGGACCGTAGTTGGTTAACAGCTCCGTCAGCTGGGTATTCATGAAATGATAGTAGCTGTTCCAGTCGGCTTTCTCCTTGTCCCGGCCTGTTCCCAGTCCTGTACGTCCCTGCGGATAGTCCTCCCGTCCCCAGTCCAGGTGCGAGTAATACAGGTGCAGCTTGATGCCGTGTCGTCGGCAGGCATCGGCCAGTTCTTTGATGATGTCCCGTTTGAACGGTGTTCCGTCCACGGTGTTGTATGTGCTGGTCGCCGTCTTGAAGAGCGAGAAGCCGTCGTGGTGGCGTGTGGTGATGGTGATGTACTTTGCGCCGGCTGCCTTTATCGCCGATACCCATGCGTCGGCATCAAACTCGGAGGGGTAGAATGTCTTTGCCAGCTTGGGGTATTCCCGGTGGTTGATGTTCCAGTTTGTCATCACCCATTCGCCCGCACCGATCATCGAGTAGAGTCCCCAGTGCAGGAAGATGCCGAACTTCTCGTCCTGGAACTGTTCGCGTGCCTTGAGGTTCTCTGCTGTCGGCTTGTACGTTTCCTGTGCCATGCTGCTGAAGCCGGTCAGCAGGGCGGCAATCAATAGTAAGGTCTTCTTCATGTTACGAATTTATAGTTTAGGTTTCTGCCGGCAAAGATAATAAAAGTCCGGCAGATATGTATGGGAAATCGGGTTAACTTTGAGGTTTGAGGTTTGAGGTTTGAGATTTGAGGTTTTCCTCCAAGCTTGAGCGATCATTCTGTTTTTTAACAGTTATTGTGTGGGAAATACGCAGGGAATGTGTAAATTTGCGAGCAATAAACTTAAATGTGATAACCAAAACTTACTACAATGAATAGAAACAAGTTGTTTATTTTAATTCTTGCACTCGTAACGACCCTGTCTTTCACGTCCTGTCTGAGTGATGACTACGAAGACAAACAGATTTCACAGGCAGAGCTGAAAGCAGCTTTCCTGACTATTCAGGGGAACTATCAGGGATGGCTGTTCTCTCATACCAGTGACAGTAAAAGCGGCAAGATAGAGAAGAAAGACTCCCTGCGCACTACCTGGGAAATCAGGTCGGACTCTACGGTGCTGGTCAGGAATTTCCCCAGTAAGATGCTGGCCAACAACATCACCAATCTCGAGCTGAAGAAGGCCGTGGAGGCTCTGCCTGCCCGGGACATCAAGTGTGCTTTCAATATCTACAGTGTGAATCCGATTCTGTTTGATGTGGCACCGTTCCAGGTTGAACTGGGTAAACTGACCTATGGCGGCGAGACGCACAAAGTAGCCATCGGCTTCGCTTTCAGACGCAACCTGACGTTCGGCGGCTTCTATGCACCAAAGAAACAGGTCGGTATACGCCTTATTGAGGGTGGCGTGATCATTGATGACAAGGTGCAGAGCGAATTTTACAAGGGGCTTGATTATTTCTATCTCCTGTCGGACGCAAAGTGACATTCCTTGCAGTGTGTGACTGACATAGGCAGGGGCGCACAGACGGTGTGTCCCTGCTTTTGATACCCTCTTCCTGTTCCAAAACATCGACTCATGAACCTGAAAACCTCCTTGCTGCCCGCTCTCTGTCTGCTGTTGTCTGTACCTGCCGTTGCACAGGATACCTTGCGCAGCCACAAGGTCATCACCAATGCGCAGATGGCGGGACTCGGCACCGTAAACGTACTCGACACTTACCTTTCGCCAGAAGAATATCGTGGCACGGAGCTGCGGTATGTCTCCCACTCTGTACGTGAGAACGGCAGCCGGCTGTCCCGTGAGCTGGTACACCAGGCCCAGCTGCTGTCGGTCCATAACCGGAAAGACAACAACAATGAACTTGGCGGTTTCTACAATTTCCAGTACAGCTGGCACTATGCCCTCGGGAGGTGGGAACTCGGCAAAGGAGAACTGTGCCTGAAGGCAGGCGGCGGCATTGATACAAGGATCGGCTTCCTTTACAACACCCGCAATTCCAACAATCCCGCACAGGCTTACGGACAGGTGAATGTCGCCCCCGATGCCGTCGCCGCTTATCGTTTCCACCTTTGGAACTGTCCTTTCCAGCTGCGTTATGAGTTGCAGGCACCGCTCCTCGGACTGATGTTCTCACCCAATTACGGACAGAGCTATTACGAGATCTTCACCCGTGGAAACTACGACCACAACCTCGTTGTCACGACACCTGTCTCTGCTCCCTCCCTCCGTCAGCTGCTGACTTTCGACTTCACGCTCCGCCATACGACCCTCCGCATCGGCTATCTGGGCGATTACCAGCAGGCAAAAGTCAACGGTCTGCGCCAGCACGCATGGAGCAGCCTCGTTGTGCTGGGCATTGTACGTAAATTCTCCATCAACAAGATTATTCCATGAGAAAGCTGTTCCATACGGTTCTGAAAACATCTATCTCTGCACTTACCCTGCTCGGTACGGTTGCCGGCTGTGTTACGAATGACGAACTTCCCGATGATCCGCAGGGGAACTTCGAGGCGTTGTGGCGTATCATGGACGAGCATTACTGCTTCTTCTCGCAGAAAGGTGTTGACTGGCAGGAGGTACACAGTCGTTATGCCCGGCAGTTCGATGCGTACATGACGGCGAAGCAGCAGTTCGAGGTGATGACCAATATGCTCTCCGAACTGAAGGACGGACACGTCAATCTGTACACCTCTTTCAACCTCGGCCGCTATTGGGCCTGGCATGAGGATTACCCCAAGAACTATTCCGACTCACTTGAACGCAGGTATCTCAAGACCGACTATCTCATCGCAAGCGGGATGGATTATACCATTCTTGACGACAACATCGGATACCTGCGCTGTGAAAGTTTCCAAAACGGCATCGGTGCAGGCAACCTGGATGATATTCTCCTTCACCTGCAGCCCTGCCGGGGCCTGATTGTGGATGTCCGCAACAATGGCGGAGGCAACGTGAACAATGCGGAGGAACTGGCAGCCCGCTTTACGAACGAGGAGCTGCTTGTGGGCTATATGCAGCACAAGACGGGGAAGGGGCATGACGACTTCTCTTCGTTGCGTCCGGAATATCTGAATCCGGGACGTGGAGTGCGCTGGCAGAAACCGGTTGTCGTACTGACCAACCGCAGCGTCTTCTCGGCTGCCAACGAGTTTGTGAAGTATATGAAGTGCTGCCCCGGTGTTACCGTTGTAGGCGACCGTACCGGCGGCGGTGCCGGTCTGCCTTTCTCTTCTGAACTTCCCAATGGCTGGGGTGTCCGCTTCTCCGCCTGTCCGATGTATGACCGTGACAGGAAGATGACCGAGTTCGGTATTGATCCCGATCATAAGGTAGACCTCACCTCCGAGGATTTCGCACGAGGCAGAGATACGATCATCGAGTTTGCAAGGGAGCTGCTGAAGACCTCTCCCAACCCCTCTAAATGAGGGAAGCGCCTCATGGAAGCCGGTCAGGACAGTTCTGTTACCGCTCATCCGGTCTGCTCCCCTTAAGGTTTGTCCCCCTGCTTGTCGTCATCCCTTACTCATTGGCTGCCATGTACCCCTCCTCGGGAGCGAGTAGAGAAGTATAGACCCTTGTGGGAGATTCAGCTACTGCTGCTGACCCGAAACAGCTGGAAAAGATGTTCGCAAACATTTGGCTGTTTCTTAAACATTCCGTAACTTTGCAGCCGTTATGCGCCTGTGGCGGAATTGGTAGACGCGCTAGACTTAGGATCTAGTAACTTACGTTGTGCAGGTTCGAGTCCTGTCAGGCGCACAGCAAAATACCGGATGATTGCCAGACAATCATCCGGTATTTTGCTTATGAAAGTTTGGGAAGCACATAATCTCCTTTATATTATAGGCGTTGTAGACTCATGCGGCAGCAGAGGCTTGGCAGGACTGTTTTCCGTTTCTATCTCGTCAGGCTGAGCCGGAGACTTACACCGAAGTCGTGGGTGGTCGTCGGGTAACTGCCTGACGAGAGCAGGGGAGTGTTGATCTGCAGGTCGTAATAGAGGCTGGCCGTTACCAGACGGCTCAAGGTGTAGTCGCCCATGAAAGCGAACTTGAAGGCGGTGTTGCCGCTTGAGGCCGAAGAGGCGAGTGAGGCAATGTCGCGGGTGAGCGATGCCTGCCGCCGGTAACTCATGTCGAGACGGAGGTTGAGGTCGTGGTTCAGTCCGTTGTCCTGACGGGACGCGCTGTTGTCCTGCTGTGAAGTCTCCGTATTCTTTTTCTTCTTTCTTGCTACATGGCGTGTCCCGTTGTTGAAGAGGTTGAAGTCGTTGATTCGGTAACCGACACCTACGACCCAGTCTTTTGAGGAGGCCTCATTCAGCTGCACACTTGTCATGGACAGCGAGAGCACACGTGTCTGCCGGTATTCCAGGCGTGCCGTGAGGTTGTTCTGCAAGGTGAGGTCGATGCCGAGGAGCGGTGAGAATGCCTCGTTGATACTCACCTGTGAGATGTTGTACATCGAACTTGGAATGGGGTTGCCTGTCGTGGCATCAGCGATGAATCCGAGTCCGTTCATGTATTCCTGCCATGTGCTGTAGCTCTGGTAAGAGCCGATGGCGAAGATGCTTCGGTAGGCATGATTGATGTTGACGCTTTTGAAGAACTGCTCGAAGAAAGGCAGCCGTGACAGTCCGCTGTACCGGATTGTCCAGTTGGGCAGCAGACTGCGCAGGGCAGGGAAGATGTTGAGTCCGTTGCCGCCCATGCTTGTATAGGCATTGAGGAAAGCAGGCACCATCACGTCGGCACTGTATTTGTTGACGGCTCCCACCGTCGGGTCGAAGTGTCCGCCGCCGAAGGAGGCAGGGTAGGTGGCGTTGCGGTATTGCGCTTCCACACGGTCGCGGTAGCCGTCGAGCGACTGCACGAAACGGTTGAATGTGGCACTGTGATAGCCGTTGTTGGCATCGCCCAGACTCTCGAAGGCCGTACCGAGCGACAGAGTGGTCATGGTGAAGGAACCGCTCTGCGTGGTCGGGTTGCCGGCATACATGTACTGGATGCTCCGTGAGGTGGTCTTCATCCGGCTGGCGGTAAGATCGATCTTGAAGTCCTTGAACGGTTCCAGCGTCATGCGTATCTGCAGGTCCTCGGTCTGATTGGTCGTAGCCGGTGTGGCCACGCTGTCGTTCATGAGCAGCCAGTTGTTGTCCCGTGCCTTGCCGATATAGTCGTCATCGATGAGGCCGAAGGCGAAGTCCAGTCCCGGCGACATTGCTCCCATTCCGCGTGTCTGTCCGAAGGCATCGCCTACAGTCGGCATGAATCCCGGCAGCGCCATGGCGTACTGGTTTCGGTAGGAAACGCTTGCCGAGCGCACCGTCATCAGCGCACGTGCCACACACTGTGCCGTCTTGTACCAGCCTTTGTTGTCGAGGGGCTCCTTGGGGGTGACGGTCAGTTTCATGCGGATGGCAGAGTCGGTGCGGTTGAATACCTTTACCTGCGTATCGCCCACCTTGCGCCACTTTATCTTCAACGTCTTTCCCCGCTCGTCCTTGGCAGAGACGATGAGCCTTTTCGTCTTCTTGCCGTGTGATACGAGGACGGCGGAATCGGCATTGATGACGATTTCCTTCTCAAAGCTTCTCTGGTTGCGGGGCAGAGCCTTTTTCTTCTCTTCGTCTTTGTCTTTCGGTTTCTTCTCCTTCTTTTCCTTTTCGGCTTTCTTTTGTTCATCGGTCAGCTTAGGGCGTACAGGACGTGTGCGGTTGAACCGTTCGTTGGCCTTCTTGAGGAAAGGCACATGATTGTAGAGCCGTTCGAGGTTGAACGAACCGTTGACGTTCAGCGAGCGGTTGGCCGTGATGGTGTTGCCGAGTGATGTCCCGTCTTCCAGTTTTGTCCCGCGTACCCAGGTATAGGCTGCTGTATAGTTGGCATCCGCATTCACCCAGTCGAAGACCGGCAGCAGGTTGATCGGCAGCTGGTAAGAGAGCGTGAAGTTCTGCTGGTAGTCGAGCGGTGTGCCGAAGTGCTTGATGCTCGTCCACACCGAGTCTTTCCATGCCTCGTATCGGTCGGGGTAGAGGTCTTTGTTGACCGGCGTGTACGGTTCTTCTATCTCGGCGTGTGTCGCACTCTGGAAGTTCATGTGCAGGTTGCGTGTCAGATCCCAGCGCAGGGCGAAGTCACGGTTCCACAGGAACTGTTCGCTGAAGGTGAGCGGCAGCATGCTGTTCTCTGTCGATTCCATGTCCCGTTCCTGCAGTTCGTAGTAGTTGCGTATCATCTCGGTGTTGAACGTGATGTTCTGCGGCAGCCAGTTCAGTCCGAACCGCTTGAGGATGTCGAACCATTTGGATCGGCTCTTGATCAGCCGTCTGAACGGCTCCCAGGTCCTGTACACCGGTGTCCAGTTGTAGTTCAGTGCGCCCCGCCAGTTGTCCTCATTCTCATAGACGGTCGTCTCACCCGATGTATGAGAGTGGGAATGGCTGTAGGATAGGGCGAAGTTGGCCGGGTCGTACGGCATAGGGTGGTTTCTGGTCTGGATGCCTATGCGCACGTTCGAGAGCGAGAAGTTCGTCGTCAGCCGTTTGGTGACGGCGATTGATTCTATGGAATCCCGTTCCTGACGGCTGGCGGCACCGTCGAGTGCGTCCTTCAGTTCCATGTCCGTATCGAGGGGGTTGTACTTAGGCCGGTTTTCACTCTTCGTGACACTGTAATATAAAGGTGCGGACACCTTGGCCTTGTCGGGGAAGAACTTGCCCAGTTCAAGGCTCGTGGTGACCGACACATCCGTCTTTGTCTCCTGCTGCCGCTCGTTGACACCCTGTTCCAGACCGCCGAATCCGTCGGTGCTGTGGCTGGCATTGACATCCACCGTACCGAAGTCGGACAGCTGGAGATTGAGCTGTCCTCTTGCCGCCCAGCCGCCTTCGTTGTTGAATTCCAGCAGGCGAAGTTCGTTCACCCATACTTCACCGCTTTTCTGACTGCTGGAAAGGTTGCGTACACCGATGATCATCGTCTTCACTTCACCGAGTGTCGGATTGCCCATCACCGTCACCTTGTTGGCAGGACGGTCGGTGTCGTAGACGGAGAAAGCCCGGTTGTAGCTTGCCGTTCCTGCACCCCGTGCCTGGTTGCGCTGTTTCTTCACGGAGGTGAGCAGCTTCAGCGGGATGTCAAGCATGTTCTCCTCGGGCCATACGATGCGGCGGTCATGGCCGGTGTACATGTCATAATGTCCCGGAGCCGACAGCTTCAGCGGGATTTCATACTCGTAGTAGTTGTTCTTGTAATCCGATCCCAGACGGATGAACACAGCCAGCTGGTTGTCCGTCAGGTTGGTCGTGTTCTGTTCGAAGGCGTTGGCGTGTACGAACATCTGCAGCCGCTTGTACTGGCGCAGGTCGAGGGTAGTGTTCTTGTAGACAGCCTTCGACTCGCCTGTACCCAGGTTGTTGACGACCATGGAGAGTGCCTGCTCGTTCTCTTCGACAAGCTGTGGCTGGTTCGGATCCTGTCCACGGCGGATGCCCGGCGGCAGGATGTAGTTCACGGGCACCTTGTCGTTGTTCTCCTCAAGGCTCACGGCACTTACCGACATCGTACCTGTATTGCTGGCAGAGTTGGTGAGGTTCTGCTGATACTGCCGCCACTTGCCGCTGACGAGGTCGAGCGTACCGAAGCGGAGGACGATGGGTTTCTCGAAACCTGTGAGGAACATACGCATGAAGCGGATGCTGGTGAAGTCGCTGATGTTGCCTACACGTTTCTGGAATTCCTCCAGCGGGATGCGGAACTGATACCACGTGACGGGTTCCGACCCGCCTTTGCGCAGGGAGGCAGAGGCTACTCGCTTGTCGACAATGTAGTTCCGGCCGACGACAAGATCCTGCGGGCGGATGCTGACGTGGTACTGATAGTACTTCTCGTATTCGTTCAGTGTGTAGTCCTGGTTGATGTCCTCCACGTCGGGCGTCGTCTTGTACGAGGTGTCGTAACGCTCGTTGTTGTTGTCATTGTCCGGTGAGTTGCCCTGTGGGTTGTTGATACGCTTGTAGCGTTCAAGAATGGAAGCCTGCTTCGCATCCCAGTCCGAACCACGGAAATAGTGGTAGTCATCGTTGGCCGGATCCGCCCAGATAGAATCGAAGACGGCCTGATTGGTGTTGGCACGGGCTGCGGTGAGGAAGTTCTGATAGGATGCGAACTGTCGTTCTTCTTCGTCCGTCAGACCGTTGAAGCCCACGTCCTGCTTGGCACGGCTGCCCTTTGACGTGGCAAAGGCGTAGGTGACGGTGCTCTGTGTCGGAATCTTACCCCATTGTGTGGTCGTCCACGACGGGCTGCCGTCTACCGGCATACCGCTTTCATAGAACTTCTTGCCATCCTTCAGCACATCTTCTGACACTTCGCCGAGGTCGATGTAGAAGTCGCCGCCATACTGGCTGGCATTCGGCAGCCGGTTGGAATAGATGAACGGGTCGAGCAGCCAGAACTCGATGTATTCGATGTTGGCGGTCTGGAAGTCGTTGGTGTCGAGCTTGCGCATCATGCCCCCCCATGTACCGGCAGGATGGGTGAGGTGTCCGTTGATGTCGATGTTCGGATTGAAGTTGTACGGTCCGCGTTCGGAAGGATAATAGGCGAGGTTCAGGATGTTCAGCGTAGAGATGGAACCGCTGTAGTTCCGGTCACGGTTCGGGAACAGCTCGCTTACCGGAATCTCGCGTACATAATGGTTGGAGAGCTGGTCGAGGTCGCTCTTGATATGTCCCGGTGTCAGCGAACTGCTGCGCCGGGTGAAGAGCGGGTCGATGTTGTACCATGCCAGCAGACTGCGGTTGAATCCGCTGTTGAGGGTCGTCTTGTCCGTATGTTCGGGGAAGTCGGACGGTACGCTGGAGATGATCCACGATGTCGGCTGGCTTACGTCAATGGTCGTCTTCGCCCCTTCGAAGTCGTCCAGATAGGAGGCGTTGTCCTGTGTTCCTTTGCTCTGTCCGGCCAGAAGCTGTGCAAACTCGGCGGAGAATGTGATGTAGGAAGGCTGACTGACGTGCAGCAACGGAATCTTGTCGAGCATATTCGTCAGCCACTGGCTTTCCTTCTTCCAGTTGATGTTCAGTCCCCAGATGGTGTTGTTGAGCGGTTCTGCCCCCATGTTCACCTTGGTTGTCAACGGCTGTTCGGACAGGTGCATGAACGTACCGCCGATCTGGAAGTCTTTGGAGAAGTCGTATTCCCAGTTCACGCCGATCATTGTCTTGCGTTCCTGCTGGTAGGCACTCTGGCTTTCCAGGGAGACATTGATGGCTGTTCCGGCGTCAATGATGCTCTGATTGAGGATGGTTACCTCTCCGGCACTGTAATCGACACTGTAGTCAGAGCCTTCATTCAGGGTCACACCGCCTGCCGTCACGACCACCGATCCCTGTGGTACGTTATAAGCCCCGAGGGAAATGACATTCGCCGCCGTACCCCGGTACTGCCCTGTGAGCATGAACTTGTCTTTTTCGGCAATCTGCTTGGCGATGGTCTTTGTGGAGTCGTAAAGCTGTTCGAAGACATACTTGTCTGCAATGGCTACAGTGACGCCTCTGTCAGTCAGGGCTTTCCGTAGTCCCCTGCCGAACGGTTCCGCCATCGGCAGGAAGACACGTCCGTTGCTGACGGTGTACCCCTCGACGTAATCGAAGTAGCCGTTGGAGTGCGGATTGTTGTTGTTGTCCAGCCGGTCGGCATTCAGCAGTTTGATGAGCGTCTGGCTTTTTACCTGCGGCTCCGGTATATAGGAAAGGTAGACGCCAGTCGTGTCGCTCTGGTATTTCACGTCAAGGCGGAACTTGTCACGTTCGATGTTTGAGGCAAGGTAATAGACGTTCTTCATCATCAGATCCCAGTTCCCCTGCCTGGGGTTGTTGCTGGTGTTCTTCAACGACTTGACGAAGAGGGCCTCGTTGATGTTCGTGTGGTCGCTGGCAAACTCTCCCACCTGGTAGGTCACGCCGCCGTAGGTGTATTCATAGGCGATCGCCAGCACCTGGTCGGTCTGCAGACCGCTTCTCAGCGAGATATATCCCAGGGCGGTGTTGACTGAATATTCCGAACTGTTCAGCAGCCGGGCATTGGCGAGTTTCTCGTAGTCGTTGCCTCCCACCAGTCCTGCACCGTCCAGGATGCCTGTCACCTGGTCGATGTCGCGGGCGGCGGGATAGGTCTGTGTAAGGGTACCGTACTCTGTGTTGGCATTGTTCGTAGGGACGGGACCGGAGCCTGGTCCCCACAGGTCGGTACGGCTGATTTTCCTGTTCTCGCCGAGGTCGGTCAGTGCCACGATGTTGCGGGTGTTGCTGGTCGTTCCTGTCTTGTTTGTCACCCATACTTCCACACGGTTGATGGTTATGCCTGTCTTGAGGTTCGGCAGCGATTTCATCGCCGCGTCATAGTTGTCGCGGAAGTACTGGGAGAGGAAGAAGTGGCGGTTCTCCTCGTAGTCGGCTGCATCGATCTCGAACGGTGTCAGCTGTTTGCCGCCCCTTGAGCTGACGCTCTTGTTGGAACTCTTCTTCTGCGAGAGTACCGTCTGCAGCTTCAGCTTGCCGAACTGCAGGTCTGTGCGGATGCCGAAGAGCGCCGATGCCCCCTGCACGAGCGAGTTGTTGGATGGGAAGGAGACGTTGCCGCCTTCAACGAGCTTGATGATCTCGTCTTCCTTGCCTTCGTATCTCAGTTTGAAATTCTGCGTATCGAAGTCGAACGTCGCATCGGTGTTGTAGTTCAGGTTCATGTTCACCTTGTCGCCCACCTTTCCGTTCACATTGACATTGATTTTCTCGTCGAAGTCCATCGCTGTCGTCCTGCGGTTGCGGATGGGCAGCGAAGGATTGTCTATGTTCTTGATGTTGGCGCCGAACTTCAGCTCTGCCGATCCCTGTGTCTTGATGCGTACGCCGCCCGGTCCGAAGATCTTTTCGGCCGGCCCGAGGGAGAAGTGCATGTCCGTGAAGTCGAACTTGTCCTTGCCTTTCTCCTTCAGTATCTCCTGGTTCTTCGAGCGGTAATAATCGGCGAAGCTGCGCTTCTCCGTCCATCTGCGGTATTCTTCCGGCGTCATCATGATCGGTGCCATCACGTAGGTGTCGCCGATTTTGTTGCCGATGATGTAGCGGTCGAGCGAATCGTTGTACTCCACGGTCTGCCGCATATTCTCCGGACGGATGAGATCGGTGGAGTTCTCTTTGAGGTCGTCGTAGGTTATCGGGGTAGTGCGCTGCACCTTCCAGCGGGGATGAAGCAGCGAGTCGGGAATCTTCTCCTCGTCAATCTCCACCTCGGCCGTCTTCGCCTTCTTGACGGTGTCCGGCGGTGCAACGGCACTGATCAGCTTTGCGAAAGGTACAAAGTTGAGGGCCGGATGTCCCCAGCTCAGCAGACAGATGCTGCCGAGAAACAGGACGACGAGGAGAGATATGTATTGCTTTCTTTTCAAGAAGATGGGGGGTTGGGAGCCTTCCTGATCCCTTTTCGGAGGAGGGGGATGTGTGGGCGGTGATAGACGGTGATGAGCAGTGATAAACGATGATGGCCGGAGGGCTTACTTTATCATCTTCAGCGCCAGCTTGACGACCTGTTCCACGGGAAGGTCGGGCTGGTCGGTGAGGATGCTCACGACGACCTTGGCCGATGGGGCAGGGGAGAAGCCCAGCATGGTCAGCGCGCTGACGGCCTCGTCCTTGATGGCGGTGTCGACAGCCGGCGTACCGGGCTGGCTGCTGACGTGGAGTTCGTCGGCAATGCCGCTCTGCATGATCTTGTCCTTCAGGTCGACGATGATGCGCTGTGCCGTGCGTAGTCCGATGCCCTTGACCGTCTTCAGCATCTTTTCGTCAGCGTTGGCAATGACGTTGCACAGTTCTGCAGGTGTCAGAGACGAGAGGATCATGCGTGCGGTGTTGGCTCCGACACCCGAGACGGTGATCAGCAGACGATAGAGCGACCGTTCCTGTCTGCTGGCAAAGCCGTAGAGGGTGTAGCTGTCGTCGCGGCCGCCGGTCATAATCGCCTCGTGTACATAGAGTTTCACCGTTGTCTTGCCTTGTAGGGCACTGTAAGTATTGAGCGAAATGTTCAGCGCATAACCTACCCCGTGTGCCTCGACGACGGCCAAAGCAGGTGTCAGGTCAGCGAGTTCGCCCCTGATGTATTCTATCATAAATCCAATAAAAAATATGCCCTTTGCCGTGGCAAGGCTTTTTGTATATACAGATTTAATAACGATGTGGTTTAGCTTTTATTGTATGTTAATGTATAAAAAAAGCAGGCAAGTGGACACTCTGTCCACCTCTTTCTGCTACGCATTCCAAGAATGCCTGCGCCGCCCCCGGAGTGATATTCCTCTACACCAAACATTGCACTTCTATCTTGAATGTTTAGCTCTGTCCACCACCTGTCCACCAGCTTTCTCCTCTGAAGGAAGGGCTTGATTACCGCTTGCCTTTATTAATTCGTCACCGCTTTTCCACCACTTGTCATGGCTTATGTCCACTCGTCACTGTCCGCCCCAATAGCCTTTTTGCCTTCCTCTCGGTCAGCACTGGTTGTCGTCGGGAGATTTTCAAGTGGTTTCGCTGTCCCTGTCTTGCTTTTTCTGGTCAGCTGCGGAGGGGGCTGATGATGCGTTCTGGTTTAGAAATAACTTTACAATCAAAAGGGCTGGAAGCATTGTTTTTCACACGTCAAGACACCCGGGAAACAGGCTGTAAAGAGTCCGTTGCATTGTAACTGACCACTCGCAGCATTCTAAGTAAGGCTTACTTGCATTGCAACTAAGGCCTTTCTGGGCTTCAATTGAGGCTTAATAACACTGCAACTAAGCACCTTTTCAGTTATGGGATGTATGTGTGTGATTATAAGCTGATTATGCGGAATGCAAGGGCTTCTTATCCGGCAGTTCAATCCTTCCTCTACCAGTTCTGCAGACTGATGGATCCTGTTGTGAATGTCCCGATAGACGGATTGGTAAATAATCAATACAAAAGTAAGACTCTCTCCCCCTTGCATTTCTCTTCTGTCAAAGAGTCTGTCTTCTGACAGATATCCCCTGTTACAGCTGAATGGCAATACAGACAGAGCTTTTCATGCCTCTCTCTCCAGAGGGCGGAGATGTGGAACAGGGCTACTATATAATTGTGTTAAAAATATGCCGCAAGGCAATACTTTCTACAAAGAAAACATTACTTTTGCAGATGTATAAAGAGTACTAATTATAAAAGGTAAAAGGAATATGAAAAAGATCAGAGCAGCCGTTGTAGGCTATGGCAATATCGGTCAGTACAGTGTTCAGGCATTGGAAGCCGCAAGGGATTTCGAGATTGCAGGTATCGTACGCCGTCAGGGTGACAAGGACAAGCCCCGGGAACTCGCCCCGTATGAGGTGGTTGACGACATTACCAAGCTCAAGGATGTGGACGTAGCTATCCTTGCCACACCTACCCGCAAGTGTCCGGAATATTCCGAGAAAATCACGGCACTGGGTATCAACACCGTGGACTCGTTCGATATTCACGGTTCTATCCTCGACTACCGTACGAAGCAGATGGAGAACAACAAGCGTACGAATACCGTCAGTGTGATTTCAGCAGGCTGGGATCCGGGTTCTGATTCTATCGTACGTGTGCTGCTGGAAAGCCTTGCACCGGAAGGTCTTTCCTATACCAACTTCGGTCCGGGCCGTTCCATGGGACACTCTGTCGTCGCCCGCAGCAAGAAAGGGGTGAAGGACGCATTGTCCATGACTATTCCTCTCGGCGAGGGAATCCACCGCCGTATGGTCTATGTGGAACTGGAAGAGGGGGCGACCCTCGAGGAGGTAACCAAGGAAATCAAGGCCGACGACTACTTCGCCCACGACGAGCTGCACGTGTTTGCCGTACCGAGCGTGGCTGCCCTGAACGATGTCGGGCATGGCGTTCACATGACACGCAAGGGCGTGAGCGGGAAGACGCACAATCAGCGTTTCTCGTTCGACATGAGCATCAACAACCCGGCTCTTACGGCGCAGGTGCTCGTGAATGTGGCGCGTGCCAGCTTCCGCCTTGCACCGGGCTGCTACACAATGCCGGAGATACCGGTCATCGATATGCTGCCGGGCAGCCGTGAGGACGTTATCGCAACGCTGGTTTAGAATGATGGCTTATGGGCTGAGAAGCCTTGTTGATCTTATTGGTCTTATTCGCCTGACAAGGGCGATAAGGCCAATAATCTTTTGCGCAATATGAGAACTTTCCGACATAAAGTGACGATAAACGATGCAGGAGCCATCGTGGTATTTGGCTTGGGATCCTTTTCCTGTCTGTGGAACAGGACGAACAGTCTGATGATTCTCCTCGGTGTCCTCCTTGTTGTCGTGACCATCCGGGCTGTGGACCGTGCCATCCATACGGAATATGTGCTGACTGATGACGGCGTGCTGCAGGTGAAGACAGGACGGGTCGGCCGGACAAGACGGATAGAACTGAAGAAGATAAAGAAGATAGGGAAACGTCCGTTTGCCTTCCGGTTAGGTGTCTACGCACTGATAGAGCTGGAGGACGGAAGCGTTGTCAGCGTTCAGCCTGATAATATGGACGGTTTCCTGTCAGCCCTTGGAAAACGGATAGAAACGAAAGAGAAATGAGATTGAGACTCTTCCCGGCACTGCTTCTCGGTGTCGTGTTAATCCTGCCGGTACAGGCGCAGGTCAGTTTAGACAGCACGATGGCTGCGGACACCGTCGTCTCGAAGGCTTTTGCAGTACTGCCGGAGAACGACGATTCCATCAGCGAGGAAGAAGATACGGACAGTATTATCCCGGCCTTCTCTGCGGACAGCCTGCTCAGCTGGAAGGAAAATGCCGTGATGCGGCTGGACGGCATACTCCGCAGCTCGTTGCTGGAGACAGTGCAGACGAGTGTGATGGTTTGGGATCTGACCGATGACATACCTGTCTATCAGTTTCGTGAACGCCTCCATCTGCGCCCGGCCTCCACGATGAAGTGCGTCACTGCCATTGCGGCCTTGGACAGGCTCGGAGCCGATTACGATTTCCGGACACGTGTTTACTGCACTGGCGAAATGGACGATTCCACACTCGTTCTGCATGGCGACCTCTATTGCGTGGGCGGTATGGATCCGATGCTCTCGTCCTCGGACCTGGCGGAGATGGCACGTGTCATACGCAATCATGGCATCACGTGTGTAGAGGGCAATCTCTATACCGACTTCTCCTTCAAGGACCGCGACCGGCTGGGGGAAGGCTGGTGCTGGGACGACAAGAATCCAGTGCTCTCGCCGCTGCTTGTCGATCGCAAGGATGACTTCGCCGACCGTTTCCGCCGCCAATTGTCGGAGGCGGGTGTAACGGTGGACGGTATTACCGCCGACCGGCAGCTTCCTGACAGTGCCCGGCTGCTGACGATGCAGACGCACTCCGTCCGCCAGGTGCTCCGCCGCATGATGAAGGTGAGCGACAATCTCCATGCCGAGTCGCTGTTCTACCAGCTGGCTGCCAGCGGCGGTACACGGTGGGCATCGGCACGCCAGGCACGGCAGTATGCGTGTTCTCTCTTCAGCCGTATCGGGCTGAATCCCCGTGACTATTATGTTGCTGACGGATCCGGTCTCTCTCTGTATAATTACGTGAGTACCGAACTTGAGACAAGGCTGCTGCGGTATGCCTATCAGCATCCGGAAATCTATGAAGCCCTGCATGAGGCTCTGCCGGTGGCAGGCGTGGACGGAACCTTGCGGAAACGGATGCGCGGCACGGCTGCGGCCGGCAATGTGCGGGCTAAGACGGGCACGGTGAAAGGTGTCAGTTCGCTGGCGGGTTACCTCACGGCTTCCAACGGTCACCTGCTCTGTTTCTCGGTCATCTGCAACGGCGGACTCTCCAACGGTCCTATGCGCAACCTGCAGAATAAAATCTGTGTGGCACTGTGCCAATAGCTTATGAAATTAGGATTTGTGAATGATGAATTTCAAATTAACACCTCCCCGTCATTTCGTCAACGACGCACTCGAAGAGATCCGAATCTTCGTAGAGAACATTATCCTTTCGTTGGGTGTACACGGCCATGCCGTACCCGTCGTGCGCCATGTGCTGCTGGCCGTGGTTGCCCTCCTGCTGGCATTCTTTGCCGAACGGCTCTGTAAGTATATCCTCGTGCCGCTCATTCTCCGGCTGGTAAAGCGTACCGAGGCGCACTGGGACGATGTCGTCTTCGATCGTCAGGTACTGCGCACAGCCTGCCACATCGCACCGGCATTGGTAGTATGGCAGCTGATGCCGCTCGTCTTCTATCAGTTCCCCATGGTGCAGGAAATACTGCGTCGGCTCACGGCGGTCTATCTCACCATCGCTGCGACACGTCTGATTACCGGCATCATCGACCGTCTGCGTTATCTGAACACCCGCCCCGGCAGTTCCACGAGCCAGTATCTCAAGTCGTTCTGCGGCGTACTGAAGATTCTTGCCATCTTCATCGCCGTGGTTGTCGTCATCGGCATCCTCATCAACCGCAGTCCGATGGCATTGCTTGCCGGCCTGGGAGCGACTTCGGCTGTCCTCATGCTGGTGTTCAAGGACACCATCGACGGCCTCGTCGCCGGCATCCGGCTGACCAGCAACGAGATGATACACATCGGAGACCATATCACCGTACCCGGCGGGTTCGTGGACGGGACGGTCATGGACATCACACTCACTACCGTAAAGGTGCGGCAGGCCGACAATACCATCACCACCGTGCCGCCCCTGACACTCGTCAGCGGCATCTTCCAGAACTGGAAAGGGGTGCAGGATGTGGACGGACAGCGGGTGAAGAAGATGGTCTACTTCGACGTGCGCAGCATCCGTGTAGTGGATGACAGCCTCCGGAAGCAGCTTCTGGAGCAGGGATTCGTGAAGGAGGAGGAGCTGAAGGGTGAGGTCGTCAACATGGCACTCTTCCGCCATTATATGGAGCATTACCTTGCCAAACGGGAAGATGTCAATGAGAAGATGACGCTCCTCGTGCGCCAGCTGGAGGCCACACAGGCGGGTGTGCCGATCGAACTCTATTTCTTCCTACGCACAAAAGACTGGATTCCCTACGAGCATTCGATGGCCGATATTCTCGAGCACGTCTATGCGTATGCCAATGCTTTCGGCCTGAAAATCTACGAGCAGACCCCTGTACAGTGAGCACTCCCTCCTTATTCCCCATCCCCTTTCGGGTGGGGAATAAGGAGGCCGCTTGCATCGTTCCTGCATCAGATAGCTTTTTTATTACCGAAAAAGCTTCCAACTGGGAAAATAATAGTATATTTGCACTGTACTTCTATCGGATTGACTAACTTTTAAACAGGAATGAACATGAAACAACTGAAAACAATCAAACGCCTGACTGCCTTCGGCCTGTTGGTACTGATGACCGCCTGCTCCACAGAGAATACCGTTATCGGAAATGTCGGAGTAAGTGATGTGAAGTCGTCAGGCTGCAAGGCCTCTGCCTCGCAGCTGGATTCCCGTCCTGAATACTATAACAATTTTGTAGGACAGAAGTCTGTGCTGCATCTTACGCTCGGTGCGGATAACATCGTCAATGCACGCTTTGCCGACTTTATGGACAACTGTTCTATTGAACTGTTCCATGTTGATGCAAGCAGCAGCGAGGGGAAAATCGTCCTCGTTCTGTACCCCGATAAGGATATGGCGACAAACTGCATCTGCCGGTATGATGTCGACTTCAAGATGCAGAACATCGTTCCCGGCAGCTATCAGCTGGAGGTGTACCATACTGCTGCTGACAAGCAGGTCAGCAAGGATAATAGGGTTTATGGCGGCACCGTAAGCCTGGAGAAAGGGAAAGAGGTTGTGCTGACAATGAGCCGGTAGGAGGATAGTGTGGAAAGTATGGTCGTGTTACCTTTTATTCAAGGGCTGTTTCCATACTTTCCACCCATGTTTTGAATCTGGGGCATTTCTCCAGCAGTTCAGACATCCCCACAGTATTGATAATATCTATTCCATGTAACACTTTATTATAACCGGGGATAAGTTTTTTCAATCGCACGGAAGGAGCTGTGTCGGGGTGGTTGTTAATGTCTTCGGGATTAGGATGTTGTTGGATGACATCTATTAATCCTTTGTAATCCATTTCGTTTCTTTCAAACAGGGAATCTATCCCATTGATGGAAGCAAACACCAAAGCCTCAAATTCATGAAGTTGAATATAGGGGATGAAGTTATCGAATTGATGTTTTTGAGTGTCTTCCAAGTCTTTCTTTATTCTTGTTTCGAGCAGATCTGCTTGTTCCTTGTGCGTTTGTGTTGCTGTCAGATCACTGAAACCGGGAAAGTCTGAAGGCAGACGGTAGAAATCTATCATCATTGATACGATTACATCTTTTTCATATATTGTGTTCAGAATGTCCTTTTTGATGTAAGAGTATTTGGAAACTCCCCCATGCGAGTGTTTTGTCTTGAAGCATTGTATGGTATTATACAGTCCTTTGGAACAGAAAAAAGGACGGAGTATATTATTGACGAAACTTTCTTCGGTTTCGCCTTCTACGATTATTACCAGTCTTTTCATAGCAATTTTGGTTGTCCGTTAATTATGCTTTTTGTCCATAATTCTCCTAAAGAGTAATCATTTAACCAGCTTTGCAATGTGTCGTTGTTCAGTCTGTTGAAAGAGGATTGCCTGTCCTTGCGGTCTACAGTGATAATATCTTCAGCATCAAAGTTGTTGATAAGGTTTACCGACTGTGTGGATATGATAACCTGACAATTTCTGGAAGCAACAGATTTTATCATACCAGCCAGCTTGACGATAGCTGTCGGGTGCAGGCCCAGTTCTGGTTCGTCAATGATAATAACTTTGGGCAAGGTAGGTTGTTGCAGTAGTGTGGCAAGAGCAATGAACCGTATGCTGCCGTCAGATAAATCATTGGCATCGAAATACTTCTCATTATTTTCCATATCACTCCACTGTAAGTTGATCTGGCTTTCGTCGAGCAGAGATGGTGCAAGAGAGAAATTACCAAAGTAAGGCATAACAGAACGGATAGTCAGTTCTATCCTTTTCAGTGTCTTGGGATGTTTCTCTTGCAGCATATATAGAAACGCTGGGAGGTTGCTTCCGTCAGTCTTGAGAAAACGGTTGTCATTGATATTTGCACTGCTTCTCAACGGTGCGCCTTTACTTGTGTCATGGAAGTGGAAGATCTTGTAACTTTGGAGGTATTCTCTCAGCCACTTGTCTCTAAAGGTAGTTGAGTCTTTGATATAACTTTCATCTAAGTTAGAGACAACGTTGGGTCTTGATTGGTAGTAGCTTCTTTCTTCGGCGATAAACAGACTTCCGTTGTTCCGTGCCTGAAGCGTTACCCCATAGGCATTGTCGCCAAATTTCAGATAGCCTTTCAGTTCTTTGGTTTGCTTTCGCCCATAATGAAACAGTCTTTCTGCACTGTTCTGCATCGTATAGTTGTGCAGACGTTGCTCATAGATGATATTTATCAGTCTGAAAAAAGAAATGAAGTTGGTTTTGCCAACACCATTTGAACCAATCAGTATATTGATCGGTCTCAATTCTAAATCTACGTGGTGGATAGATTTGTAACCATCTATGATAATTCTGTTCAGCATTGTGAAAATCTCATTATGGAAGTATGTGGTTTCAGGAAAGACTGTCTCTTGATAATCCCACTGCAAATATACGATAAATTTATTATCCTTGCAACTAATATAATAAGGTAAATGTAAACAGCAGAAAAGCCTTATGGGCAGGCTGCGTTCTCACTGAAAAAGAAAAGTCAAGCAACAGTGTAAAACATTGTAGCTTGACTTTCGTTTGTCAGGAAGTGGCAGACCGGCGGTTACTGCAACTGCATGATGCCGTCTTTGTTGACACTCGTGACGCCTTTTACCTTCTTGAAGTCGGCAATGGCTTTGTCGATGTCTTGGTTTTCGTCAACCTTGACAGCTACCCCGCTGAACTCCTTGTACTTGTAGAGGAGGGTGCAGCTCTGCTTCTTGATGGCTTTCAGCAGGGGTTTGTTGCCGGTCTTCTTGTCGAAGAAGATAATCAATGTGTGGCTGACTGGGCTGCTTTTTTCGGTTCGGTTTGCGCCTGTGTTGCTGTCGCCTTCACTGTCACTGTTCATAATCCGCTCCTTTATCGGGCACTGTGCGGATGCTGCTGTTGACTGGATAAATAACAGACTCATCAGCAACATACTTGCCTTAAAGTATCTCTTCATATTGTTTTCTCGTTTTGATATGGGCTGTAAAGATAGGAATAATTTAGCAGATTACAACTATGTCTTATGTTTTTTTCAGTGTTTCGTGTCCTTGTTTCTTGTGTTTCTTTGCAGGGGTAATGTTACACAGAGAGTGAGTGGAGTCGGGTAGCTCATTTTATGAGTACTTTCTGGGTCCGTCTGTGAGAGGGGGGTAATAGAATCTGCCTGAAATGTGAAATCTTATCTTTTGAGAGTGGATTTCATGCTGCCATAACACCTCTAAAGAGACAGGACTTTATCACAAAATAAGTTTTAATTTCGTTTGCTGTCATTTTAACAATTCTCTGAAATTCCCTGTAATTCATCTACTTAATTGTATAGAAAGAGTGACAGCAGTGACAGGAAATGTAGCATAGCTCAAAATGCAGGATGAACCTTTTTGTTTATAGGTTTATCGTTTACTATAGATAAAATAAAAGCGAAGGGAAATTAATTTCTCCACCCTTCGCTTTCATTTCTTATATCGTTCAATACTTATGCTTCTTCTGTCTCTTCTTCCACAGCCTTGAACTGCTCAAGGTCTTCCGGGTTGAAGGCTTTGATGTAAGCGGTGCTGCCGATCACCTCTTCTTCTGCCATACGGACGAAGACGTTGGCGGACTTCTTGAAGAGCTCCGGTGCCTTGGCGGCATCCTCGATGAGGAGGAGGGAACCGATGATGTCAGCAGTCATGTTATACAGCCGGCGTGCGAGGAAGTCGTGGACATCCTGGTTCTCGCCTGCATTCACCTTCTCGACCGCCTCTTCATAGAGCTGGACGAGGCGGGCGACACGGTCGCGCAGCGCCTTCATGCAGTCGCAGGCGAGTTCATCCTCAAGCATCTCCTTCATGATAGAGAGGTAAGTGCCGTTGGTGATGTAACGCACGGCAGCAACCACCTGCAGCTGCGTCGTTCCCTCATAGATGGAGAAGATACGTGCGTCACGGTACAGCCGCTGGCTCTTGTATTCCATGATGAAGCCGGAACCACCGTGGATAGAGATGGCATCGTAGGCGGTCTGGTTGGCATACTCGGAGTTGATACCCTTTGCCAAGGGCGTGAACGCATCGGCCAGACGGGTATATTTCTTCATCTCCTGGCGTTCCTCCGGTGTGAGCTTCTGGTCACGCGCAATGTCTTCCAGTGCTTTGTAGAGGTCGACGTAGCGTGCCGTCTGATACAGAAGGGAACGGCCGGCATCGAGTTTCGCCTTCATGCGGGAGAGCATATCGTAGACTGCCGGGAACGTGATGATCTTCTTTCCGAACTGTGCGCGCTCCTTGGCGTATGCCAGTCCTTCGTTGTAAGCCTCCTGCTCGACACCGACCGACTGTGCGGCGATGCCGAGACGTGCGCCGTTCATCAGTGCCATCACGTACTTGATGAGGCCCATGCGTGTGTTGCCGCAGAGTTCTGCCTTCGCATTTTTATAGACCAGTTCGCAGGTAGGAGAGCCGTGGATGCCGAGTTTGTTTTCGATGTGGCGCACGTCAACGCCTCCGTTGCGCTTGTCATAGATGAACATGGACAGTCCGCGTCCGTCACGTGTACCCTCTTCCGAACGTGCAAGGACGAGGTGGATGTCGGAATCGCCGTTGGTGATGAAACGCTTCACGCCGTTCAGTCGCCAGCAGTTTTCCTTTTCGTCGAAGGTAGCCTTGAGCATGACACGCTGGAGGTCGGATCCAGCATCAGGCTCAGTGAGGTCCATTGACATGGTCTCACCTGCACAGATACGTGGGATGTACTTCTGACGCTGTTCCTCATTGCCGAACTCATAGAGCGTGTCGATGCACGACTGCAGTGACCAGATGTTCTGGAAACCGGCATCGGCGGCAGCAATCACCTCGGACAGCATGGAGAAGACGACATTCGGCAGGTTCAGACCGCCATAGCGGCGGGGCATGGAGACACCCCACAGTCCGGCCTGACGTGTAGCCTCGATGTTCTCCAGTGTCTTGCTGGCATAGTGCATACGGTTGTCGATGAGGTGCGGACCTTCCTGGTCGACAGCCTCGGCGTTCTGTGCGATGATGTTCGCCGCCACGTCGCCTGTGATGTCCAGGATGCGCTTGTAGTTCTCAATCGCATCTTCATAGTTCACCGGTGCGTCAGCATGTGCAGCGGCATCAGCATAATTACGCTCTTTCAGTTCTACGATGCGTTTCATCAACGGGTGCTCCAGATGGAACGCTATTTCCGGGTGGTCAGTATAATAATTTGCCATATTAAAAGTGTAGTGGCCCCTCCCCCCTTGCCCCTCCCCCAAAGGGAGGGGAGTAGAATGTTCTGTTCCTGGTGGTTAGGGGTCTTCTTTATTCGTTGTTAATAAAATCGTTTATTTGTTCAGTGACGTTATCAAGTTCCGTGCAAATCTCATCATTCGTGAATCTAAGTACGTTGAAACCCATGTCGTTGAGGCATTCTGTCCTCGTCGCATCATCTGTCATTTGCTGAGATTCATTATGATAAGCTCCATCAACCTCTATAACCAAGTTGTGAGAAAGACATACGAAGTCGACAATAAAGTCGCCGATCGGGTGTTGCCTTCTGAAGTGGCAATCACCCCTCATACCTCTTAGCTCGTTCCAAAGGATACTCTCTGCAAGCGTCATCTCCTTTCGATTCTCCTTTGCATAGTCCTTCAAGATATGATACCTATCAGGTGATGAGGTCTCATAACCTAACTTTTTCTTTCTCCTATCCTCGCTCATGGTTGATTGCGTGTCAGATAATAACGTCTTCTGAATATAAGTGGAATAGTCCTATTCCGTCCTTTCAATATCTCTCTGTACATTTCACTCCCCTCCCTCTTGGGGAGGGGCCGGGGGAGGGGCCGTTACTTACTGTTCTGCTTATAATACTTTATCAGCTTCGGCACTACCTCCTCAACGGTACCATTGATGACATAGTCGGCAATGGCATTGATGGGAGCGTCGGGGTCGTTGTTGATGGAGATGATGATGCCGCTGTCCTGCATACCGGCAATGTGCTGGATCTGGCCGGAGATACCGCAGGCGATGTACACCTTCGGGTGAACGGTGACACCGGTCTGTCCGATCTGGCGGTCATGGTCAGCCCAGCCTGCATCCACGGCGGCACGGCTGGCACCTACTTCTCCATGGAGTTCCTTTGCCAGCTTGAAGAGCAGGTCGAAACCTTCCTTTGAGCCGACACCGTAGCCGCCGGCAACAACGATCGGCGCACCCTTGAGGTTGTTCTGTGCAGGCTCGACATGACGGTCGATGACCTTTACCACATAGTCCACCTCCGGTACATACTTCGCTACATCAGGATAGACAACCTCGCCCTTTGCCTTGCCCTCATAGAGAGCCTTCTGCATGACACCCGAGCGGACGGTCGCCATCTGCGGACGGTGGTCAGGGTTGACGATGGTCGCCACGATGTTGCCGCCGAAGGCAGGACGGATCTGATAGAGCAGGTGCTCGTAATGCTTGCCGGCTTTCTTGTCGTCGTAGTCGCCGATTTCAAGCTGTGTACAGTCGGCTGTCAGTCCGCTGGTCAGTGAGGACGATACACGCGGGCCGAGGTCACGGCCGATTACAGTAGCCCCCATCAGGCAGATCTGCGGTTTCTCCTCTTTAAACAGGTTCACCAGAATGTCCGTGTGTGGTGCCGATGTGTAGGGGAAGAGCCCCTCGCCGTCGAAGACAAACAGCTTGTCTACACCGTAGGGAAGAATCTGGTCTTCCACCTTCCCCTTGATACCGCTGCCGGCAACAATGGCGTGGAGTTCCACGCCTAACTCGTTTGCGAGCTTGCGACCCTTGGTCAGCAGCTCCTGTGAAACCTCCTGTACGGTGGTTTCCTCTATTTCGCAATATACAAATACGTTGTTCATAGGCCTCACCCCCGCCCCCTCTCCGAATGGAGAGGGGAGTGAAATGTATCGTTTACGGGGGATTTAAATGTTTATATAATACCTCACCTTTTATGTATGTTAATAGCAAACAGTACATTCCACTCCCCTCTCCATTCGGAGAGGGGGCGGGGGTGAGGCTTTTTTATCCAATAATCTTCTCTCCTAACAGTTCCTTTACGAGCCCCTCTACATCCTCGTCCGAGCCGGTGAGCGTCTTGCTCTCCTTGGCCTGGAAGACGATGTTCTGTACTGACTTCACCTTTGTAGGCGAACCGGACAGGCCGCACTGAACCTCGTCGCCGTCAACATCGGCTACCGACCACTGGTTCAGGGTCAGGTAAGGACGTTCCTCGTAGAGTTGTGTCCAAGGTTCATCGCCCTTTCGTTCCATCGGACAGGTAGCATACTTGTACTTCATCACGAGACGGGCATTGCAGGGACGGGCTGGAGCAGCGGTGCCGTTTACCGTGACAAGCACCGGCAGCGGTGCCACGACGGTCTCTACACCGCCGTCGATGTGGCGGCGGATGGTCGCCTTGCCGTCCTCAATCTTAAGGATTTCCTCGGCGTAAGTAACCTGGTTGAGTCCCAGTTTCTGTGCGACCTGCGGACCCACCTGTGCCGTGTCGCCGTCAATCGCCTGACGTCCTCCGATGACGATGTCTACATCGCCGATTTTCTTCACGGCCGTAGCCAGTGCATAGGATGTAGCCAGCGTGTCAGCACCTGCAAACTTGCGGTCGGTCAGCAGCCAGCCGGTATCGGCGCCGCGATAGAGTCCCTGGCGGATAATCTCGCCGGCACGTGGAGGCCCCATGGTCAGTATCCCCACGGTAGATCCCGGGTTCTGTTCCTTCAGCCTGAGCGCCTGCTCCAGTGCGTTCAGGTCTTCCGGGTTGAAGATGGCAGGCAGTGCGGCACGGTTCACCGTTCCCTCGGCTGTCATGGCATCCTTCCCCACGTTTCTTGTGTCAGGTACCTGCTTGGCAAGTACAACGATTTTCAAACTCATAAATATAATAATGTGTTGTTTAGAAATTCTGTCACGTGTTTGATGGCAAAAGTACTGTTTTTTTTGCAAAACAAACAAATAAAAGCCGTAAAAACCGTCCTGCCGTCACTGTCTTGGAACTGATTGGGAGAGAACAGCAGTCAGATGTATCGACATCACACAACGTCAACATCTTACCTCCATATCTACAGGACCACCGTTTCCCGACTATCCGGGAACTGGATTCCCAAGGCTTGGGAATGCGGTTCCCAACGTCTGGGAACCGCATTCCCGACCGGTCGGGAACATATCAGCCTGACCGGTGCTGTTTTTTTCTGTTCTTGTTTTGTCATATCATCGGTTTATGTTATCTTTGTAGCATAATGATTGACAGACCTACCGTAGACAGGATTATGAATGCGTCGAACATCGTTGAGGTAATCAGCGATTTCGTTTCTTTACGCAAGGCGGGGACAAGCTACAAAGGCTTGTGCCCTTTCCATGACGACCGTACACCGTCGTTCTCCGTCAGCCCAGTGAGAGGCGTTTACAAGTGTTTCTCGTGCGGCGCGGCGGGCAATGTGGTGAAGTTCATCATGGAGCATGAGCAGATGACCTACCCCGAGGCCTTGAAGTGGCTTGCCAACAAATATCACATCGAGGTACACGAGCGGGAACTCACAACGGAGGAGAAGCAGCAGGAGAATGAGCGGGAATCGATGTTCCTGGTCAATGAATGGGCCGTGAAGTACTTTGAGGACATCCTGCACAATGACGTGGACGGCATGGCCGTCGGTATGCAGTATTTCCGCAGCCGCGGCTTCAGAGACGACATTATCCGGAAATTCCGGCTGGGTTTCTGCCTGTCGGGCCGTCATGCCTTTGCCGATGCCGCCTTGAAGGCCGGCTTCCAGAGGGATTTTCTGGTCAAGACAGGCCTGTGCTTTGAGTGGGAGAACGGAGAACTCGTCGACCGTTTCAATGGGCGTGTGATGTTCCCGTGGATAGGTGTGAGCGGTAAGGTGACGGCTTTCGGCGGCCGTCTGCTGGATGCTCGCACGAAAGGAGTGAGCCAGAAGTATGTCAACTCTCCCGACAGTGTCATCTATCACAAGGAACGCGAGCTGTATGGTATCTTCCAGGCGAAGAAAGCCATTGCCAAGTACGACCTCGTCTATATGGTCGAAGGATATACGGATGTCGTTTCCATGCACCAGTGCGGCATCGAGAATGTCGTCGCCAACAGCGGGACGGCACTCTCCGTGCACCAGATCCGCCTCCTGCACCGCTTCACATCCAACATTGTTCTGCTCTATGACGGTGATGCCGCCGGGCAGCATGCCGCCCTGCGGGGCACGGACATGCTGCTGTCGGAAGGCATGAACGTGAAGGTGCTGCTGCTGCCTGACGGAAAAGATCCCGATGAGTTCGCACGTAATCATAGTGCGGAGGATTTCAGAAGGTATATAGAAGACAACCAGACGGATTTCATCGTCTTCAAGATCAACGTCCTGCTCAATGGCGTTACCGATCCCGTCAAGCGTTCGGAAGCCGTCAGTTCGATCGTCCGGAGCGTCTCTGTCATCAAAGACCCGATACTCCGTGATACCTATATCCGTGAGTGCGCTAACCGAACTGGTGTGTCAGAACGGACGTTGATGGAGCAGATGAACCGTAACATCTATTCCAACCGGGAACAGCAGACACGTGAACAGCAACAGCAACGGGCTGCGGTCATACGGCAACAGCAGGTGGAAGAACAGGCTACAGTACCTGTCCGGCAGGTGTCGAAGGTGGAACAGATGCTCATGCAGGTCATCGTCAGAGACGGTGAGAAGATCATCTTCCGTGACGTGAAGGACGAGGAGAGCGGGCAGCTGTACAGTCTGACCGTGGCGCAGTACATAGCCTTCGACCTCGGCAGTGACAATCTCGGCTTCTCCGATCCGCTTTATGTGAGAATGCTCCGGGAGGCGGTGGAACACAGCGGGGAGGAGAATTTCAGAGCGGAAGAATACTTCATGCAGCATGCCGACATCCAGATCGCATCTGCGGCCGTGAAACTGGGTGTCGACCGTTTTCAGCTCTCGGAGAGCCTGCAGGTGAAGGAGACGGAAAAGACCCTGTGCGACCGTGTGGTACACCTCATAGCCGACTTCCGTCTCGATTATGTCTCGTCCCACCTGAAAGAACTCAATGCACGGCTGCTGCAGACAAAGGATCCCGAGGAGATGACGAAGACCATGGAGGAGATCATGAAGATGCAGACCCTCCGCAACAAACTGGCAAAGAAATTAGGTAGTGATATTCTGGTATGATAGACAAGATAAGAAAAATTCTCAGACAGCCTCTCCGGCTTTCAAGCCTCACGCTGGAATCCAACAGGCGGATCGTGTCGAAGGCTCTGAAGGCCCTCAACTGCACAGGGGAATGGCAGGAGGATAAGGACACGGCGATGGTGCGCTTTGACTTCCAGAGCGGACACTTCGGCATCCATCTCTCCAGGCAGCATCCCCAGGTGGAACTTTCGTTCCTGTTCTTCGCCGAAGCCGGTATGAACGACCTGAATACGGTCCGCCATGTGTGCAACCAGTTCAACCTCAATTCTGACGGGCCGCGTTTCTGCTACACCATCAACGAAAAGACGAATATCATCGACCTGCATATCTTGACGACACTGCTGCTGGACGAAGACCGCGTCAAGGATGTTCTTTCTTCTGCAATGATCGACTCGTTCGGTTGGCAGAATGCGTTCGTACGGAGCCTGAACGAGATGAAGACGGATGCGGAGAATGCGGATACCAATGACATAGAACGTGCCGTGAACGATCTGTCGCGCGACTTCTTCCTCCTGCGCGAGCAGGAACTGTCCCACCAGCAGACGGCACCGGGATGGCGGCATAACGACAAGGAGCCGGCGGCGCTGGCCCGGTGGATGGAAAAGGCGTTCGGCATGGTAGACGTCGTCTTCTCGGAACTGACGGTGGTGACGGACCGGCTGACGGTGCTCCATGACAGGGAGGCGATCGCCGGTTATGATCTGGCAGACGCATTGATTGCCGGCGGCGCTTTCGTCCGTCCGAAGGCGATGCTCGACCTGGTGTTTTTCCTTCCGTCCCATCCCACGGTACGCCGGCGCATGACCTTCAGCCTCCAGCAGACCGACAGCTGCGAAGCGGTGCTCTACTATCAGGTCGTCGCCACATTGTTGCCTTTGCAGGCGGCGCCGGGCAGGCCGATGCACTCAAAGGAGCTGCAGGCACAGGCGCGTTCGGCTCTGCTGGCATACGACCTCCGCAGCACGAAGCAGCTGCAGGACGAGTTCGTCTACATGTGGAAGGAAGCCAAGAGCAAGATGGCCAATGGCGCGGCGCGGCAGCTCACGGAAGAGCAGCGGGCGATAGCCGACGTGGTGGACATGGAGGCCGGCCGGTTTGTCTATCGCGGCCGTGCGCTCTACCGGCAGAAGCGTTACTATGAGGCCATAGCCAGTCTGGAGAATGCCTTCCGGCTGCTGTACGCTGCCTTCTACCGGCTGGGCAAGACTGAACGGGACGTGTTCTTCGAGGTCTGTTTCATGCTGGGCTTCTGCTATGATGAGCTGCGGCAGTATGAGCAGGCCTATTATTACCTGACGTTCACCCTGGGGCTGAACCGCTCCGTCTATGCCGAGGAATATGTGAACTGCATGGTCAGTATGGGCGATTTCCGCTCGCTGGGGTGCATTGACGGTCTCCTGAACGAGCTGCGCGGCTCCCTCCCGGAGGACGAGGAGGAGGAAATAGACCCGTCGCTGCGCTCGTTCCTGCGGTTTCTTTACCGGCGGAAGGCTTATGTGCTGGTGGAGATGCGGCGGCTGGATGAGGCGGAGAAACTGCTCCGCCGAATGGTCAGCGACCCGGACAGCAGCGACTTCGCATTGGGTGAACTGGCTTATATCCGGCACCTGCGGGAAGGGCGGCAGACTGACCGGGAGGGCGGAAGGAAAGACAAGTAAAGCGAGTGGAGGGTAAGGATGTTTTATGTTCATTGGATTTTCCTGGTTCTCTACACGGCGGTCATCGTCATTGCGATGATCCGTGTGCTGATGGACAACCGGCAGCCGGCCAAGACGATGGCGTGGATGCTGGTGCTGACCTTCATCCCTCTGCTGGGCATCATCCTTTACTTCTTCTTCGGGCAGATCACCCGCAAGGAGCGCAAGATATGGCAGCACAGCATGGACCAGCTTACCAAACGGTCGATGCTGGAGTTCGCCGAACAGAAACGGCTTCACCTTCCGGATGCGTACCGTACGCTCATCAACCTTTTCATGAACCAGAACTGGGCCTTGCCGTTTAAGAACAACGAGGCGGAGATCTATACATCCGGCTATGAGTTCTTCCCGTCCCTGCTGATGGAGATAGGAAAGGCGGAACACCATATCCACCTGGACACCTTCATCATTGCCGACGACCCGCTGGGGCAGATCGTGGCCGATGCACTGATCGACAAGGTGCGGCAGGGCGTCGAGGTGCGTGTCATCTACGATGATGTAGGATCATGGAAGACGAAGAACCGCTTCTTCGACCGTATGCGGGTCGAGGGCATAGAGGTCTATCCCTTCATGCCCGTCCGATTCCCGGTCCTCACCAGCAAGGTGAACTACCGCAACCACCGCAAGATCTGCGTGATAGACGGTGAGGTGGGCTTTGTCGGAGGCATGAACATCGCCATGCGCTATGTAAAGGGGTTCGGGAAACTGGCATGGCGCGACACCCATGTGCGGATAACAGGTGCTGCTGTCTACGGGCTGCAGCGCGCCTTTCTGGTAGACTGGTTCTTCGTGAGCCAGTCGCTGATCACCGACCGCGGTTATTATCCGGCAAGCAGGGTAGGGGACAACGACTGTCTTGTGCAGATTGTGACAAGCAGTCCGACGAGTCTCTGGCCGGAGATAGAACAGGGTTATGTCAGCGTCCTTGCCAGTGCAAAGCGTTATGTCTATATGGAGACACCGTATTTCCTGCCGACCGACCCCATTCTTTTCGCCATGCGTACAGCGGCACTGTCGGGCGTTGACGTAAGGCTGATGGTGCCCTACGAGACGGATACGAAGATTGTGGAGTGGGCATCACGTTCGTATGTGACGGCGACGGTGAAGGCGGGGGTGAAGGTGTATCTCTATAAGGCCGGCTTCAACCATTCGAAGCTTCTTGTCTCTGACGATGCGGTGGCTACCATCGGATCCACGAATGTGGATTTCCGTAGCTTTGAGAACGATTTTGAATCCAATGCTTTCTTCTATGACAGGGAGATTGCCTTGAAGGTGAAGACGATCTTTCTCAACGACCAGGCGGAGAGCGTCGCCCTGGAGGATGTGCGCAACCTTACCCACCGGTCTTTCCTCCAGCGGTTGTGGGAGTCGATGGTCAGGCTGCTGAGCCCGTTATTGTAAAGGATGTCCTGAAAGTCCCCATTGAACTTTTGCCTGCATGGACATTGTCAGCCCTTTGTCCCTTTTGGTTTTATGCGGCATATTCCGGTTTCACTTTCAGTCGCATACACCGGAAGGAGAGTCTGTCTGCCTGAAAGGGAAAGGACTGCAAAGGTGATTTTCCGGACCGGTCTGGACTGATTGTTTACTTGAACAACGTGAAGTTCACGCTGCCATAACTCCTGTGTTCGAGGAAATGCGGATGGGTGGAGAAGTCGTCGTGTTTGCCATGCTCAAAGACAAGCAGTCCGTCTTCTTCCAAGAGTCCGTATTGGAAGATGAGGTCGGGAATGGTGGAAAGCTCGGGCAGTGCGTAAGGCGGATCGGCGAAGACAAGGTCGAACTGCTGGTGACAGCTCTTCAGGAAACGGAAGACATCTCCTTTTATCAGCACATGGTTTTCCGTGCCGATTTTCTCCATGCACTGACTGATGAAGCGGGCATGGTCGCGGTCTTTTTCGACGCTCACCACCTGCGGACAGCCCCGTGAGAGAAGCTCCAGGGAGATGCTCCCTGTACCTGCAAAGAGGTCGAGTGCCGTGGTTTCTTCCCAGTCGGTGTAGCCGTTGATTACATTGAAGATGTTTTCTTTGGCGAAGTCGGTTGTCGGGCGGGCCTTGAAAGTGCGTGGGATGTCAAAGCGTCTGCCTTTGTATCTTCCTGTGATGATTCGCATTGTTTTTTGTTGTGGGGGTTAAGAAAAGTCTGTCCGCTTCCGGCAGGTATATTCCCGACTGTCCGGGACTCGTGTTCCCGAGGCCTGGGACTTCTGTTCCCGACGGTTGGGAACCGTATTCCCGGCCGTCGGGAATATTTTCCTGTCAGCCCAGGTAAATCGCCTTAAGATCGTAAGGAATCTCCTTCCGCCCGGCCAGCGGAATGTTGCCGAAGTCGGTTTCCGGGTCGACGACCCTGTAAAGTTTCAGATACTGTCCGATATGCTCGACGAGCCAGTCCCGATGTGGCAGGTCACCGATGAGATACAGCTCGTCCTTGCCTGCATCCATCCCCGTCAGCTTCCATATATAAAGAAGGTAATACAGGGCATCATGTGCGTGCGTGGCTTCGTATGAATTACTGAAGCGGAACCGGTTCTGCTGGAAACTGAACACCTCCATCTGTTTCTCATGGAAATAGGCGTAGAGCTTCCGGCGCGGTCCTGCGAAGGAGCGTCGGTAGAGATGTGTCCAGACCGACTGCATGAGCGGTTGGAAGCGGATGTCCTGGAAGTGGTCGTCGATGACGAGTCTGAGGTCTTTGTTGACGGAGAAGACGGCAACGGCATTCAGGTCGGACAGTACGCTGGAAAGGATCTCCTCATTGCCCTGCCGGTGGTAGGTGTGGTGATAGAGTGCCTCGGCATCCTGCGTCTTGAACTCATCTGCCGGCATGAGCATCACCGGTGCGTCCAGCTCTGCCAGTACCCGCTTGTACCCGCTCTGAAGCAGTTCAGAGACCGTGAAGGCTTCACGCAGGTTGGCAGCCATGGAGATACCCGCATTTATCTCGTAAGGTTCGTAAACGAGCATGCCGTTTTCCTGCGGGGCACCCACGGCGAATGCCATCGTACTTCTGCCGAACCGGATGGTCAGCCGCAGCTTCTTGTCGGATATGTTATGGTCGGTCTCTGTCATTGCAGATGTCATATTGCTTTTTACCATCTGCAAACTTACGCATTTTTTTCCGATTACGTTTGTTTTCCAGTTGATAAATATCATCTGACAGGTTATTATCGGATATTAGAAGGTGGATGAGGATAGATTCCAAGGGGAGCAAATATCCTTTCACTCACTTTTCCATGCTATGACTGTTCTGAAGGCTTTACGGATAGTCGCACAGAATAACGACAAAGGCTCACGGAAGCGCGAAAACTTCTGTGAGCCTTTGTCCATATATGTCCTGTCCCGGCAGGGACGATTCTATACCAGTCTGTCCAGGTGTTTCTTGAGGTCCTTCAGCTGGTCGCGGACAGAGATGAGGCTTTCCATTATCTTCTGGCTCTTGTCTGCGCCGCTGCGGTTCTCCTGTAGCATCTTGCGGGCAGCGGCAATCTTGAAGCCGCGCACCTTGACGAGGTTGTAGATGACCTTGATCTGCTCGATGTCTTTCTCTGTGTACTGGCGCACACGGTTGCCGGTAGTCTTCGGACGGAGGTGTGGGAACTCTGTTTCCCAGTACCGCAGCAGACTCTCCGTGACATTGAGCTGTCGTGCCACTTCCTTGATAGAATAGTACAGTTTATGCGGATTCTCTGCCATGTCTTGTTTCTTTAATCATTCAAAAATAATAATTCACAATTCATAATTGTGATTGTCTTAGTCTGCGGACGACCCTGTTCGTTTTGTACATTCTGTCCTTTAAATCAATCATTTACACAGGCTCGGTGTCGGACAGAACGGATGTATGCTCCTCAAGGAGAAGTTTTTGCGTATTCAGCAGCCTAATTGTTTGCAAAAATACGCAAAAGTCAGTATCTTTGCAACAATTTTAGATAGAAAAATTGAATTAAAAACAAAATAAAGATGATGACAGCAAACGAAATCCGCGACTCTTACTTGAAGTTCTTTGAGTCGAAAGGACATGTTATCGTACCGTCTGCTCCGATGGTTATCAAGGACGACCCTACGCTGATGTTTACCAATGCTGGTATGAACCAGTGGAAAGATATTATCCTCGGAACAAAGGAGCCGGAGCCTCGCCGCCGCACCGATTCGCAGAAGTGCCTGCGTGTGAGCGGCAAGCATAACGACCTGGAGGAGGTGGGACGTGATGCGGCGTTGAGCCACCACACCATGTTCGAGATGCTGGGTAACTGGAGTTTCGGCGATTACTTCAAGGAAGGCGCAATCGATTACGCTTATGAATATCTCGTCGACGTGCTCCATCTCGACCCGAAAGACCTTTACGTAACGGTTTTCGAAGGCGACGAGGCAGAGGGCATCAGTCGTGACGACGAGGCGGCCGGCTACTGGGAGAAGCACTTCCCGAAGAACCATATCGTCAATGGCAACAAGCACGACAACTTCTGGGAGATGGGCGATACGGGCCCTTGCGGACCTTGCTCGGAGATTCATATCGACTTCCGTTCGGAGGAAGAGAAAGCGAAAGTGCCCGGTGAGGAACTTGTCAACAAGGATCATCCGCAGGTCATCGAAATCTGGAACATTGTCTTCATGCAGTTCAACCGCAAGGCTGACGGCAGTCTCGAACCGCTGAAGATGCACGTGATTGATACCGGTATGGGCTTCGAGCGTCTGGTGCGCCTGATGCAGGGAAAGAACTCCAACTATGATACGGATATCTTCACACCGGTCATTGCCGAGATTGAGCGGCTCTCCGGCAGGAAGTACAACCACACCTTCCCGGAAGGTCCTAACGGCGAGGGCGTGAACGAGGAGCAGAAGGTAGACATCGCCATGCGTGTCGTTGCCGACCACCTGCGTGCCGTTGCCTTCTCGATCGCTGACGGACAGCTGCCCAGCAATGCCAAGGCCGGCTACGTTATCCGCCGCATCCTGCGCCGTGCCGTGCGTTACGCCTACACGTTCCTCGGACAGAAAGAAGCTTTCATGTACAAACTCTTGAATGTACTGGTACATGAAATGGGAACAGCCTATCCTGAACTTGCCGCACAGCGTGAACTGATCGGCCGGGTGATGAAGGAAGAAGAGGATTCGTTCCTCCGCACGCTGGACAAGGGCATCACACTGCTGAACGGTGCTATGGACGAACTGAAGGCGCACGGCAGGAAGGAACTCGACGGCAAGGAGGCCTTCCGCCTCTTCGACACCTACGGATTCCCGCTCGATCTTACCGAGCTGATCTGCGGCGAGAACGGTTATACCGTTGACGAGAAGCAGTTCAACGAGGAGATGGCAAAGCAGAAGGCACGTGCCCGCAATGCGGCTGTCGTTGAGAACGGTGACTGGGAGGTGCTGTGTGAGGGCGAACAGGAATTTGTCGGCTATGACTATACAGAATACGAGTGCCACATCCTCCGTTACCGTAAGGTGACGCAGAAGAAAAACAGCTTTTATGAGCTTGTACTGGATCATACGCCTTTCTACGGCGAGATGGGTGGTCAGGTAGGCGATCAGGGTGTGCTTGTCAGTGAGGACGAGACGGTGAATGTCATCGATACCAAGCGTGAGAACAACCAGAGCATCCACATCGTCAAGCAGCTGCCGAAGAACGTAGAGGCCGACTTCATGGCCTGCGTCGACACCGAGAAGCGTGATGCCTCGGCTGCCAACCATACGGCGACCCACCTGCTGGACTATGCGCTGAAGCAGGTTCTGGGCGAGCATGCCGAACAGAAGGGATCGTATGTCAGCCCTGACACCCTTCGCTTCGATGTTTCCCACTTCCAGAAGATTACCGACGAGGAACTCCGGCAGGTGGAGAAGATTGTCAATGAGATGATCCGCAAGGACTATCCGCTGGACGAGCACCGTGATACACCGCTGGAGGAAGCGAAGAAGATGGGAGCTGTTGCCCTCTTCGGTGAGAAGTACGGCGACAAGGTACGCGTCGTCCGCTTCGGTCCGAGCTGCGAGTTCTGCGGTGGCATTCATGCCGCATCAACCGGCCGCATCGGCTTCTTCAAGATTGTCGGCGAGAGCAGCGTGGCTGCCGGCGTGCGCCGTATCGAGGCGATGACGGGCGAAACCTGCGAGAACGCCATCTATGTCCTCGAAGACACGCTGCGCGACCTGAAGGCAATGTTCAACAATGCAAAAGACCTCAAGGCAGTCCTCGCCAGATTCGTCGAGGAGAACGATGCCATGAAGCGGGAAGTCGAGAAGTTCCGTGCCCAGGCTGTTGACCGTGCAGCAAAGACATTGGCAGAACGTGTCGAGATGGTTGACGGTGTACACGTCATTAAGGCGGTATTGCCTGTCGACCCTGCTTCAGCCAAGGACATTGTCTTCAAGGTACGCCAGTCATTGCCCGAGAAACTCGTCTGCATCCTCGGCTCTGTTTATGAGGACCGTCCGCAGCTTTCCATCATGCTCAGCGATGACATGGTGAAGGAGCACGGTCTGAACGCCGGCAAGATAATCCGTGAAGCTGCCAAGCTCATCAAGGGCGGCGGCGGCGGTCAGCCACACTATGCACAGGCCGGCGGAAAGGATGCCGATGGGGTCAGTGCAGCGGTTGACAAGGTGATGGCGTTGATTAATTTGTAGTCATATTATACAGGTGAAAAGGGGGCATGTGCCCCCTTTTTCAGTTTCATTCGATATTCTGGGTGATATTGCAATCATTATGTAATTGGAACATAAAGTTACCAGTGGTGAAACAACGATTGCGTACGCAAGGGTATTCGAAGAATAAGATGCGCATTTTTTGAAACACGATATGCTCGTCTTTTCTTTTCTGGGAGAGTATTTGCTGTCGACAGACAGGTGCTCCGAGAATAATTTTCCTGTCACTCCCGTCACTTTCCCCTGACAGTCAAGATATTCATATACAGTCTGTTGGCAAAGGATGTTAAAATGACAGCAAGTTGAATTAAAACCTGTGTTATGAACTATTCAGCAGTTCTCATCTTAATTTCGGGTTGTTTTTATCACGTGTTACAGGAGTAAAGATGTCCTTACTGCTTGTTTTTTATCTTCCTCTTCAACAACCTCCTAAACTCTTTGAGGTTGATATTTTTTCCCTTGCAACATTCTGATGATTGATCATACTGACTTCACTAATCATCGTCTGCCCCCTCCTATCACCTACTAAAGCTACTAATAATTCGTATTATGCTGATATATAATATCAAAGTATTTGCTTATTAGTATTATTTAACGTTTTAAACTTGACTTGCTTACGAAATAATCGTAAGTTTGCGGCAGATTAATGAAACATGATTTGAATATGGAAAAACTGACGAAACAAGAAGAAGAGGTAATGCTGCAAGTCTGGCGTCTGGGCAGATGTACGACAAAGGAAATACTTCAGCAATTGCCTGAGCCTCGTCCTCCTTATACAACGACAGCTTCCGTGGTGAACAATCTGAAGCGGAAGGGTTATCTGAATGCAGAGCAACGGGGGCTTACTTACCATTTTACACCTCGGATTGCGCAGTCAGCGTACAAGTCGGACTTCATGCGTAACTTCGTAAGCAACTACTTCAAGAATTCATTCCGTGAGATGGTTTCGTTCTTTGCGAAAGAAGAAGAAATTTCTCCTGAAGACTTGAAAGAGATTATCGACGAGATAGAAAAAGGAAACGGCTAAGGCTATCAGAACAGTATGTAACCTGAATATATAACAAAACAATGGTATTCACCTGAAATATAAAAGCTATGGGCATTTGTTTTTTGAAGATAAACATAGCACTCGTCATTCTTTTTGGTTTTTACAAGCTAATGTTTTCGAGTGACACTTTTTTTTCTTGGAAAAGGGCAGCACTGATGGGAATGTATGTCGTTGCGGTTTCGGTACCGGGACTGAATTGTTCTTATTGGTTGAACAAGAGCGTTGGGGTGGTTTCCATGGCTAACGAATATGCCGATATTATTCTTCCCATTGTGACCATTACGCCGGGTGATAACGGTTCATTTGACTGGGAGACTGTCGCCATGACGGCTTATAGTATGGTGGTCGCAGTGTTGTTGTTGCGCCTTCTTTGGCAGTTGTCTGCAATTGTCCTGCTAAAGCGGAAGTGCAAGACGGCGGAAGTGTGTGGCGTAAACGTCTGTCTGTTAGAAGGGGATGAGGGACCCTTCTCATTTTTCCACTGGATATTTCTGAATCCAATGAGACACAGCCAGCTGGAATTGGACGAGATAATCGCACATGAGCGGGCACATTGCAGACAGCTCCATTCCCTTGACATTCTCTTTGCAGAGCTGTTTGCCATTGTCTTCTGGGTCAATCCATTTGCCTGGCTGCTGAAGCGTGAAGTGAGATTAAACCTGGAGTTTCTTGCTGATAATAACGTCCTGGCAGGAGGACGAGACAGCAAGGAGTACCAATACCACCTGTTGGGATTGGCTTATAGAAAGAATGTAGCTACAATATCAAATAATTTTAATGTCTTACCCCTTAAGAAACGTATTAAGATGATGAACAAGAAACGAACCAATGGAGTAGCAAAAGCAAAGTATGTACTCTATGTCCCGTTGGCTGTAATGCTGCTTGCTGTGAGTAACATAGAGATTGTGGCACGCGAAATCGCCAGTGCTACAACTAACGGGTCTGCAACTGCAGTGCGTGTTAACAGGCAAGTATCCAAGCCATTGATGGTTCAGAAAGACAAGCCAATGGCGGTTGAGAAGAGTAATGCGGATTTGCCTGTCGGGAAAGAAGAGAAATCAGAGACGGAGGATGTCGTACCATTGACAGCGGAGGCAGAAGCCCCCGCAGTGGAGAATGAGGAGGCAGCCACGGAAGCATCTGGAGAGGAGCAGACAGATCAGAAGCAGAAGGAAGGAGACCGGAAGGTCTATGCTGTATCCGAAGAAATGCCTTCGTTTAATGGGAGTGTCAATACATGGCTGGTACAGAATATGAAATATCCTGTTGATGCAGCACGCAATAAGGAACAGGGAACCGTGATTGTGAAATTCATCATAACAGCCCAGGGTGAGGTGAAGGATCCTGTCATCGTGCGTTCAATATCTCCGTCACTTGACAAGGAGGCACTGCGTGTGGTTTCTGTAATGCCGAAATGGAATCCAGGGAAAAACAAAGGAAAGTTTGTAGATGTGTACTACTGTATTCCTATTCGGTTTAAACTGAACTGAAACGAGTGGAACCGATTTCTATGAGGCCGGGCTGTCCGGCTGACGGGTCTCATGGAAATCGTTTTACAATTTGATGTGCCTTAACTTTAAACAGATCCTGCACTATGCGGAAATTCATAATATGCTTTGTGATTTTATCCGGTATCCCCCTGTATGGTATGTCCCAGAATTATAAAAGGGCTATCGAGAGAGGAGATAGCTGTATGGGGGTGTATGATTACTATAATGCCCTGTCATTTTACAGGCAGGCGCAGGTGCAGCGTGATGATCACGTTGTCAGAATGAAACTCGCCGACTGTTATTATCACCGTACATCGTATCAGCAGTGTGCAAATCTCCTGCGGGCAGTCCCTGTGGACACGTTGACCCACGAAGCGCTCAGAGAATTGTATTATTCGCTTGGTGCAACCCGGAGAATCGCCATGCAGGTCTTCTATGGAATGACACTGGTGGAACGGTTCCCGAGGGACAGCCATGTCGTAGCCGACCTTATCGGCGTATTGTTGAGTCAGGATTACAACAGACCCGAAATGGCAGTCATGTATGGCGAGCAGTACTGCAAGACGGACTCTTTCAATACGGAAGTCAACCGTGCCTTGGGGGAAGCGTATTTCATAGAGCGGAAGTTCACGCAGTGTGTTGATACGTATAGAAGGGTGTTCGCTGCCGGTGACACGACTTATAATGCGCTCTATTATACAGGAGGGTCGTTTGAGTACATGGAGCAGCTTGACTCTGCTGCATGTTATTTCGCCAAGGCCGTGGAGATGAATCCTAAGATGGCTGTCGGCAACTACAGGTTGGGTGTCGTGGAGAATAAGCTCGGGCGGTTTGAGGATGCCCTTGTGCATCTGAAGGCTGCCGCTGCTCTTTATGAACCCAGCAAGTCGCTCATGTTCGTTATTTATAAAACAATGGGAGAGGCGAAGTATAGTCTGAAAAACTTCAAGGAGGCTTATCTCTATTGGGGATATGCGCTGGCTTATGATGAGGATAAAGAACTGGTGGAGAGGCGCGCTGCTTTGAAGAAGCAGCTGAGGCCATGACTTGCAGAAGGAAGCTCCTGCGGTGCGGATGCTTCCGGGAACGGCATCATACCTGTATAAAAAAAGAAACGGCCGAGCGAAAACGCCCTTCCGTTATCTCCGAATAACCTCCGTCTCACGACGGAAAATATTTCTACAATCTTTACCTAAAATATAACTAAAAACCTAAATCTATTACTAACCTAAACAAATCTTTTCTGTTTTCAAAAATAATCCTGAGCAATCTTTACTACCTGTAAAGGGGGATACCTTGTCGAGACAGGTATGTAATATCTCTTGAATTACGATGCAAAAGTACATCGTTTTTTCGAATTGTCAAATAAGTCGGGCGAAAAATATCGATGTGTCGGCGAATTATTGATTTATATCAAACGACGAAGGGGTCTTTGCCTTTTTTCTGGCTCAAGTGCCTTGTCCTTTTTCCTGCAGCCGCTGTCCTTCGTCATGGAAATCCTCCGTACTTTCCCGTCCCTGTTCTCTCCGTCACCCGGATTTCTCTCCCTCTTTCCGGCTTGTCTTAGAGAGGTGAGGCTTCTTGTTTCAGCGCCTGTGTCAAGGCGGGTGGAAATCATCCCATGCCGGCATATTGATGTCATGCCGCTGGCGACTTCTTCAGTGTGTCTTTGTTTTTATGCAGCGTCTTCAGCCTTTCTTCCCTCGCTGTTCTTTCAGGAAGTAAGCAGCTTCAGCCTGCTGAAAGGCAAGGATCTGTCAGGTGGAATCCTTGGTGCCTGCCTCAACTCACCAGACCGCCATGTTCCTCTTTCCGTATTTCCATCTGCATAGGATCCTGTACGTTTGCTCTCATGAAGAGCTGCATATATCGTTCCCTCAGCGGCCCCACCCTTATGTTCTTCCGTGCACGTACGGAAGAAAGGATCGACGACGGGTTGCGGGGCTCACGCACGTGCAGCACCCGGCAGATGTGGTGTACGATGGTCTGGAAGTCCATCGGGAAACCTCTTCTGTCCATCAGCTTTCCGCTTGTCCAGACGATGTGTGCGAGTTCTACGAGATCGCATTGCAGCCCCGTCCAGTATAGTCCTTCTTCTTCGTTTCGATTGATCAGGTCGTAAAAGTTATCGACAAGTCTTGCTGTCAGACGTTGCTCATCTTCTTGAGTCCAGTTGTGAGTAGCTTTCATTACGATGTTCACTTTCTTTATCATTGTTCTTGGTGTTTTTGGTTTAATTTGGTGCGCTTTGTCAAATGTGTTTTATGCAAGCTTTCCGGACAGTGCTGGCGGAGGGCAGGAGAAGCTGCCGGGTGGCATTGGCATCAGAGTTTCACAAGAAAGGTCCGGGAAAAGACAGTCTTGTGAATACGGGACAAAGATAGCAACGCATTGTGCAGTAAACGTTCAATTACGTTCTACCCACTCTTAAATTAATATAAGCCGTACTGTCTGTTGACCGTTTCGACGTATTCTGCCGGTCCGAAAGGGGGTAGAGTCCGGCAAGAGCCATCTTTGTGCAATGCAGTCTTTCTTTATTCATTTGACTTTCCCTATTTTCATACTATTAAGGCAGGTCCTATAAATCCCACGTCGGTCTGTCTTTGATAGGGGGGCAACTTTTTTTGCTTTTATGTGGCATCTTCTGTATTCTTCTGTTTTCTCTTTCAGACACATTAGTCTGCTATGCTCTTTCAGGAAGAAAGCGGCATCGGATCGCCATATTTTTGGTTCCTCCGTTCAATGCGTGGATGCTTTCCGTATAGCTTCAACGGAAGAACCGGGGGGGTATTCATTCAACAAAAACATGGGCAAGACCGTCAACAGTCTATTCTATCATCCTCCTCCGATACAAAAGTCTTTTTAATTTGATACGTTGAAGACACAGATAAGGTTTTGAAAAAACATTACATAATTTCAAACAAACCATCTGCAAATAAAAAGAATACGTGCAAAAAGCAAGTCCGCAACCAGCAGCCAGTCCATCAGTTATCAAGTCGCCCCGGAAAGGTGCCTGATTGGACTCCAAAAGGGCGTTGGTAACACGCTGAAAGAGCACCTGTTGTAAGTCAATCAGGTATCTTTTAGAAGCCAGAAGGGCATGTGTTGATTTGCGTTGCATGAAAACAGTTTACAAACAGTGATGATATGGGAAGTTGTTGTCTGTAGAAGACGGAAAGACAGGCTGACGGGCAGGCATCGTTTCAATTTGTCTTTCTGCATTTTATCTTTCAGTCTATCCTCCTTTGAGGACCATCTGATTTCGGACAGTCATACCCTGCAAGTGTATAGGCCTTTATTCTTCCAGTCTATGGATTTAGCGGAAGAACAATATTTCTGCCATAGAGATGGCATAACATTGCTAAGCATGCTGCTCCACATTGCATAGCGTCATGTTGTTTTATAAAGACAAAACCTGCCATTCTTATTTTGTTAATGAAACAGTAAAAAGCAACTCTCTTCCTCTCATGTGATAGCTGTAAGTGTAAGTGTTCATTGTGTTGAAAATGGTGTAACTATAATACTGTTGGTTGAAAATATTTCTCATATCAATACTGAAACGAAGTGCCCTGTGCCTGTAACTGACTCCTGCATCGAAGATTGCCATAGTCTTGGTAAGATCCTGATACATTTCCTTTGTCGAAATATCTGCCATTGCCTTGAATTGCAGATTTGTTACAGGCTGCAATATCAGGTTGGTGTCGTGTGTTTGCGACAAGAAGGACTTTGATACCTTTTGTATCTTCGTAATGTTCTTGGAAAAGCTATAAGTATAATATAACTCCATGAAGGAAACCGGCTTGAACGAAACCGACGGAACAACGTTCAGACTGTTCCACGAATAGCTGTAAATCATGCTGTTTTGCATCATCAGACTCTTGCTGTGCATATAAATCCCATACAGCGAAAACTTGGTGTTGATGGCTTTTACCTGTTTTGTTATGTTGAAACAGGCATTTATATTGTCAATGCTGTTAGGACTTGGCATCGGATATTCCTTAATCAATGTCTGCGACACATCCTGCACTGGCAACAAATTATTATGCTGATGCGTGTAGCCTAAACCGACATTAAGGAAAAACATTTCTATCGGGAATTTCAAATCGTAGATAGCATTGAGTGTAATGCTTCTGTTTTCACTCAATATCCCTGAACCGTACTTTTGATAGTTCAGACTGGTTTGTATCGGTGCTGTGATAAAATCAGCCAGATCGCCTATTCTGTTTACAAAAACTCCTTGAAGTCTTACAGTAGCCCTTGGCGTAACATTGTAGAGAAAATAGAAAGAAGGATTAATCATAAAATTCCATTTCTGTTTTCTTAATGGAGTCGTTCCCTCATTTTCAAAATCGACTCTTGTTGTGGCCAATGATATTCCTGCCTTGAAATTATATTTTCGTTGTGGGTGGGTATATTCATATTGTGGAGAGAATGAAATCTCCAACTCGTTCCCTTTCAAGAGATTGAAGCCTGAATAGCCGTCGGTAAGCAAAGCCGAATTAATCCTTTCGTTGCGATATTGAAATGAAAGAGGGAAATAAACTCGTGAGTTTCTTCTTTCATAAGCGGCAGAAATAGTTTCCTTGTTCGTAAACAGTCTGCTGTCTGCACTTTGCTGAAAAGAGTCTGCTCCTCCGTCTGAAACACGAATAGTGCCATTAGGCGTAGATGTATAATTGAGGAGAGAGGAAAAACTCCATCGAAACTTATTCGTTTTCCAACGTATGGAAAGGTCGTTGGTAAAACCTAAATCGTGATACTTCTCATGCTGGAAGACGGAATTGCTGTTGTTTTCAACTGTCGGCAATTCTGATTTTACGAACGAAGCCAATGATGAGAACCGGTTGGTGATGTATCGTTTGTCGCTATTCTCTTTGTATTCGATGTTCAAGGCCGGCTTGTGAAGCGTAGAGGCCGGCTGATATTGGTAATCCTGCATTAATTCATTCTGACTGTTTCCAAAGAACATCTTGTGATTGTAAGCATAATCGCATTGGGAACGAGCATAGCCGACATTTGTTCTTAACGACTTGTTTTCCGACAGTTTGTTGAGTATATTGAAACTAAGGGAACAATCATTGGAATGAATATACCTTTCCCTCTTGATCGGTGCACTGGAAGAAGACAAGTTGCCCAATAGTCTTACACCGTAAGACTCGAACTGATCGTTTAGGAAATGATTGATGTTTTCATCGGCAGCAAACTCTCTAATGTTCCCTACCTTCAGTGTCCCAAGAAGTTGCATATGCGATTTGAAGAGCATACCGGCTCCACTAACTTGGTAAAGTGTACCGTTACTGCGCAAGCCTCCAATGGCTTCGTATGTCCCGACAGGTTTAAACTTGGCGTGTTTTGAAAGTTTTATGTTGATTGCCACGTCGTCAGACAGCACGTCTTTGTCCATTTTGGCATCTTTATGATTATTCAATACCTGTACGGATGTTACGTAGTCTGCTGGGATATTGTTTGTGGCTACATTATACTGCCCGCCAAGAAGATCCATTCCCTCGATGTAAAAATTGGAAATGTCTTTCCCCAGGTATTTTATACCTCCCGAACCTGTAACCTCAATGCCAGGCAATCGCTTCATAGCATCTCT
>ERZ773006.70-NODE-70-length-58634-cov-42.5736_pt1 | contig 58634 bp, 49 predicted proteins | sample MGYA00580843_ERZ773006 | MGnify/ENA primary metagenome ERZ773006 (study PRJEB29015, sample SAMEA2738011) | human oral metagenome | biome: human oral; feature: human-associated habitat; material: dental | place: China | collected 2052 ...
TTGACGGATACAGATTCTCGTGATAAGGCTATTGGTCGACATGAGACACGTTTTACCAAGCATTTTGCCGATTTGGGTTATCGTTTCGATGCGGTCGTGCAAGAATACGAAGATTCTGCCATGTATATCCACCCGCTTAAGATGCTCAAAGCAGGTAGTCCTTTGGTAAAATATACGGCTCTGAAAAATTATGATGAAGATCAGTTCTTGTGGCAAGGTCTGGATCGTGATTCAGAAGTCCCTGACTTGTTAGAGTTTGTTGCAGAAAAAACTGATTATCCAGTGTCAATTCTGGAAGATATTGTGAATAAATTTAAGGCTGTTCCACGTGATCAATATATTCTATTGATTGATGGGGTTGAAAATATTATTCCGCAATGTACCCGTTACCGTGTCTTGAACAAGGCAGAACAATTACGCAAGCATGGCTTTGTAGTCAAAGTTGTTAACCTATCTGATTTCCAATTATCGATGGCTCAAAATGCTAGTCACATCATTATCTACCGCTCACCAATCTCATCGGAACTTTTGCGTCTCTGTCATTTGGCTAAGGAATATGGAAAACCTGTTTTCTTTGATATTGATGATTTGGTTTTTGATACGGTTTATACAGACCAATTGAGTTATACGCAAGGACTTAATTCGGTTGAAAAAGGAAACTATGATGCTGGTGTTCGAAATTATGGCTATATGCTAGAAAACTGTGATAGTGCCATTACTTCGACTAAGCAATTGCAGGAGGAGTTGTATAAGTACCAAAGTAAGGTTTTACTTAATCGCAACTTGGCTTCTGATGACTTAATCGCTATTAGTAGTCAATATATCAAAGATTACTCTCAAACATCTGACATTGTTAAGATTGGCTATTTCTCTGGTTCAATTAGTCATAATGAGAATTTCGAATTGATTAAACCAGCTATTAAGCAACTGCTTACAAAATATAGCAATGTCCAATTACATATTGTCGGGATTCTCGATATCCCTCAGGATATGAAGCCTTTTGAAAATCAAATTGTAACTCACGATTATGTGGACTGGGATAAATTGCCTGCCTTGATTAGTGAGGTTGATATTAACCTAGCACCGCTTGTGGATTCTATCTTTAACCGTGCGAAGTCAGAGATTAAGTGGATTGAAGCTGCCTTGGTGAAGGTGCCAACAGTAGCAAGCAATATAGGAGCTTTCTCAGATGCGGTTGTTGATGGTGAAACAGGATTGTTAGCTACTGATGACCAGTGGTTCGACAAGCTTGAAGCCTTGGTTTTATCTCCAGAATTAAGACAGAAAATTGCAGATGCTGCTTATCGGGCTGTTCTTGAAAACTGTACGTTAAGCAAGAAAGATGATATGGTGACTTATTTTGAACAGAATTAAACAGATAAAAGTTGAAAATTTATTTTTCATCTTAGCGACGATTTTTATTTTCTCATTTATGTTTGTATTTCCAATTAATCGTGTGCCGGATGAAACAAACCACGCGCGAATGACTTGGGAAACTTTCCATAAACCAACCGATACATCTTTTAAGTGGATGGATGAGATTCCAAGTAATGATAAGGTTAAGTTAGCGGAATATAAACAGATTTTTGCTCAAAAGATTGATATGAGTAAGGAACCCTTTCAATTTGGTGTGAGTTTAAAAACAATCTCCTTTATTCCACAGTTGATAGGGATGACGATTGGAAGTTGGATTAGTCCTACAGTCGGGATGATTATCTATATGGGGCGCATCTTTAATGCACTGGCTTATATACTAGGAATTTACTTTTTAATACGTTATTTCAAGTATGGGAAAACAGCCTTAATGTTTATTTCGCTGCTACCTATTATGGTTCAGCAAGCATCGTCACTTTCTTATGATGTGATGAACTATTTGGAAGTGATGTTGGCTCTCGGTTTTATTACGAATCTTGCCTATTCTAAACGTTTTACCAATCGTAATATTATCCAGGTGATAGGTTTAGCGATTTTACTGTTAGCAACTAAGCCAAATAACGTTTTATTGTTGGGGCTGATTCCATTTGTACCGCTTGAGTTTGAAGGTGTCCTTGCCTTTCTAAATCGTCCAGTACAAGCCATTAAGACCTTTATTTCAAAATATAAACCAGTCTTCTACCTTCTCTTTGTAGTAGGTGTCGTAGTGGTTCTTCAATTCTTAATGAAGAATCAAGGTGGTCTTCGTCATTATGGAGAAGTTTTGCGTAATACGCTCTTTAATCCTGAGTTGAATGACAATTTGAATGGTATTTTGTCACTTGGTATGTTCGGCTACCTTGGCAACCTTACTTTGCAAATGCCAGTTTGGTTAATCTTTGTTGATATAGTAGTTCTTACTATTTTATTCCTATCAAGTAAGAATGATTTCTTTACAAAAGACTTTGCTAATGCATCTTGGATTCTCTTCCTACTAGAGGTTTTAGCCGCTGTTACAGTCATGTATATACAGTGGACACCAGTTGTTCTTGGTCAGGAAGCTAATATATCAGTTGGTGCTCAAGGACGTTATTTCACGCCATTTATCATTCTTTTGTTGCCGCTAGTCGCTAACACAGCTAAGATTGATTTATCTCGACAGAAAAGATTGAAAATAGCAACTCTGACTTTAATCGCTAATTTCTTAGTGGCTATGTATTTGATTCTTTTCCATTATTGGGGGGTATTTGCATAATTTATGACTAAAACAATTTTATTTATTTCTCCGACAGGAACTCTGGATAATGGTGCTGAAATTTCGATAGTCAATCTTATGAAATTTCTTGTAAAAAAAGGTTATCGTGTATTAAATGTTTTTCCTGATTATAAGGTTTCGTCTCAGGAGGAGTATCAAGCAGAACTTCATAGAGCAGGGATTGAAACCCACGGTCTTTCAGCTGTCAAATGGTGGTGGGAAGAAGCACCGGGTGGTTCGCCAGGCAATCATTATGAGCGTATTCAAGGCTACAAGAAAAATATTAGAGACTTGAAGAAGATTATTATATCTGAAGATGTAAACTTAGTGATATCAAATACTGTGAATGTTTTCCAAGGTGCTGTAGCTGCTGCAGAATTAGGAGTGAGACACTTTTGGTTAATTCACGAGTTTCCAGAAGGAGAATTTGCTTATTATAGGGAAAAATTAGATTTTATTTCTTATTACTCTGATCAAATTTTTTCTGTTTCTGGAGCCTTAAATGAAGATTTAACGAATTTATTACCTAAAAGGAAGATTTTAAATTTTATTCCCTTTTCATATGTAAAAAAGATAAATCTTAAATCAGCTGAAAATAGTAGAATTGTACAGATTGGTCGGATTACTGATAATAAGAACCAAATTGAATTACTCAAAGCTTATCAAAAATTAAATATAAATATTCCTTTAGTATTTATAGGAGCAGAAGATGAGTCTTATTTAAAAAAATGCAAGGATTATATAAAATCGCATAGATTAGATAATGTTCAATTTTTAGGATACCGAGAAAATCCTTGGATCGAGGTTAGTAAAAAAGATATCTGTGTATTCACTTCGAAAATTGAGACGTTTGGTATGGTATATATTGAGTCTTTATTGAATGGTATTCCAACTATTGTTTCAAATAATAAAGGGTATGAGTCTGTTAAGGATATTTTTTCCGAAGGAGAAATGTATCCGCTTGGAAACACAGATGCTCTATCAAAAATGATTTTAGATTTTCTAACTAATTTTGATGAAAAAAAACAAGAAATGATTCATAGTAGAGAAAAGATTTTAAAACTATATTCGTTAGATTATGCTTATAGAGAAATTATTCAGCAAGTAAATTTGGATGTTCCTTGTAAGTCTAAGGATTATGAGAAGTATTTATCTTTTTTGAATGTAAAAGTAACCATGAAAGATAGATTGAAGCAATTATTAAAGAATTTAGTAAAGTTGAAGAAATTAAGATAGCAGTCCTACTGGACTGCTTTATTGCTTTATCATGCAAAATACCTTCCAAAATGGTATAATAAAAGCTACTATGTATAATTCTGTGTATTTGAGAGATGTGACGAATGGAGGTAAACTTTGAAGGATATTTTTATCATAGGTAGTAGAGGTTTGCCTGCTCAATACGGTGGTTTTGAGACATTTGTTGAGAAATTGATTTCTCATAAGGTATCGCCTGCTATAAGTTATCATGTGGCTTGCTTATCTGACGAAAGCACTGGCAAGCATTTTGACTATAAGGGTGCGGATTGTTTTACGGTCAATCCTCCAAAGCTAGGTCCTGCGCGTGTCATAGCTTACGATATGATGGCTATCAATTATAGCTTGAAACTTATTAAAAAAGAGGGGATTCAAGCCCCAATTTTCTATATTTTAGGGAATACCATTGGTGCCTTCATCGTTCATTTTGCCAAGAAAATCCAGTCCATTGGTGGCATTTTGTTAGTCAATCCTGATGGTTTGGAATGGAAACGTGCTAAGTGGTCTAAGCCTGTTCAAAGCTATCTCAAATACTCTGAAAAAGAGATGACAAAGTATGCGAACTTGATTATTTCTGATAACCGAGGTATTGAGACTTATATTCAAAATACCTATCCGTGGTCTAGAACGACGTTCATCGCTTATGGAACTGACTTATCTAAGACGACTGTGACTGCTGAGGATACCCCTGTTCGAGATTGGTATCAGAAATGGCAAACTCAAGAAAAAGATTACTATTTGATACTGGGTCGATTTGTTCCTGAAAACAACTACGAAACTGTAATTCGTGAATTTATGAAGTCCTCTACAGAGCGTGACCTTGTTATCATCTGTAACCATGAAGGAAATGCTTACTTTGATGAGCTACGACAGATAACAGGATTTGATAAAGATAAACGTGTGAAGTTTGTGGGGACTGTCTATGATCAGGACTTGCTTAAGTATATCCGTAACCAAGCCTTTGCTTATATTCATGGACATGAAGTAGGTGGAACGAATCCAGGCTTATTAGAGGCCTTGGCTCAAACGGACCTCAACCTTATCTATAATGTAGACTTTAACCATCAGGTTGCTCAGGAGACCGCCTTGTATTGGAATAAAGAGGACGGGAATTTGTCTCAGCTTATCGATTCTGTAGATGGTCAAGTGTCATTCGAGGACTTGGGAAATGCTGCTAAAGCAAATATGAAAGAAAATTACACTTGGGAAAAAATCGTGGGTGAATACGAGGAGCTATTTTTATCATGAAAGTAACTATTCTCATGTCTACTTATAATGGCGAGAACTTTTTAGCAGAGCAAATAGAGAGTATTCAGCAACAGACTTATACTGACTGGACTTTGTTAATTCGTGATGATGGTTCTAAGGATAAAACGAGAGACATTATCAAACGTTTCGCTTCAGAGGATGATCGGATTGTTTTCATCAATCCTGATCAAACTGAAAATTTAGGTGTTATAAAGAGTTTCTTTACGCTTTTGAAGTATCAAGAATCTGACTACTACCTTTTCTCAGATCAGGATGATACTTGGTTACCTGAGAAACTATCTCTTCAACTTGAGAAAGCAAGTCACTACCCATCTGATAAACCACTTTTGGTATATACGGATTTAAAGGTTGTGAATCAAGATTTAGAGGTACTTCATGAGAGTATGATTCGTACTCAGTCTGATCATGCCAATACGGAATTGGTTCAAGAAATGACAGAAAACACTGTTACAGGTGGTGTGTCTTTAATCAATCATGCCCTGGCTGAATTATGGACTGGTGAGGAAATGAATGAGCTTCTGATGCATGACTGGTATTTAGGTTTGCTTGCGTCAGCATTTGGCAATCTCGTTTATATTGACCAGCCAACAGAGCTTTACCGTCAGCATGCGGATAATGTCTTGGGAGCTAGAACGCTTCGGAAACGTATGCAGAATTGGATTCGCCCTCAGACCTTGTTCAACAAATATTGGAAGTTGATTAAGGCTAGTCAGAATCAGGCGGAAAATCTTCTTTCTTTGCCCTTGAATGCTGAAAATAGAGAGTTGGTTGAAAACTTTGTGACCATTATGGACCAAGGATTCAGAGAGCGTTATCGTCGTTTGAAGACATATGGCTATCGTAAAAACAGGGCTTTTCATACCTTCGTATTTACGAGTTTGATTTTGACAAAATTCATGTATAAGGAGGACTAAATGAATTTCTTTAGTCAAAAAAATAGGATTTTACTTAAGGAACTGATTAAAACGGATTTTAAATTGCGTTATCAAGGTTCTTTTATTGGTTATCTTTGGTCTATTTTGAAACCTTTGATGATGTTTACAATCATGTACCTTGTCTTTGTTCGTTTCTTGAGATTTGATGACGGGACACCACACTATGCAGTAGGATTGCTTTTGGCCATGATTTTTTGGGGCTTCTTTACGGAGGCTACCAATATGGGGATGCTTTCTATTGTTTCACGCGGGGATCTTTTACGTAAATTAAACTTTCCGAAGCAAACAATCGTAATCTCATCTGTACTAGGGGCTGCAATTAATTTCTTGATTAACCTAGTGGTTGTCTTTGTATTTGCCTTAATTAACCATGTTCCAATCGGTTTCAATACTTTGGTTATCATTCCTCTCTTTATTGAGGTGTTGTTGATGGCAATGGGAGTTGCTTTTATTCTATCAGCACTCTTTGTTAAATACCGTGATATTGGTCCTATCTGGGAAGTTGTTCTTCAAGCTGGTATGTATGCAAGCCCGATTATCTATTCCATCACTTACCTTCTTCAAAGAAACCAGACGTTTGTTGCAAAGGTTATGATGTTGAATCCAATCGCTCAGATTTTACAGGATATGCGTCATTTTATTATCGATCCAGTTAACCCTAGAGGCTGGGATATTATTAATAATAAACTGATTGCTTTTGTTCCTTATGCGATTCCTGTAGTGATTTTTATCATTGGTTTCCTTGTCTTTAATCGAAATTCTAAACGATTTGCGGAGATTCTATAATGTCAAATAATATTGCTGTAAAAGTAGATCATGTAAGTAAGTATTTTAAATTACCAACTGAGGCGAGTCAGAGTTTGAGAACAACTTTAGTAAATCGCTTTAAAGGGATTAAAGGGCATACTGAACAACATGTCTTGAAAGATATTTCTTTTGAAGTTGAAAAAGGTGATTTTTATGGAATTGTTGGACGTAATGGTTCTGGGAAATCAACACTTCTAAAAATTATTTCTGAGATTTATGTTCCTGAAAAAGGTAAGGTTACCATTGATGGTAAGTTGGTATCTTTCATTGAGCTTGGGGTTGGGTTTAACCCAGAACTAACTGGTCGTGAGAATGTCTATATGAATGGTGCAATGCTTGGCTTTTCAACTGAAGAAGTAGATGCCATGTATGATGACATTGTAGACTTTGCTGAACTTCATGATTTCATGAATCAAAAGTTGAAGAACTACTCAAGTGGTATGCAGGTTCGTTTGGCTTTCTCAGTTGCTATCAAGGCTCAAGGGGATATCCTTATCCTGGATGAAGTCTTAGCTGTAGGTGATGAAGCTTTCCAGCGTAAGTGTAATGATTATTTCATGGAACGTAAGCAGTCTGGAAAAACAACTATCTTAGTTACCCATGATATGTCAGCAGTTAAAAAATACTGCAATAAAGCAGTTCTGATTGAACATGGTTTGGTCAAAGTGGTTGGTGATCCAGATGAAGTTGCTAACCAATATAGTTTTGATAATGCTGCTGGTCAAAAGGTTTCAAACGACGACGTTGTTGTTGAAAATCCTAAAATCACTGATTTACAAGTGAAACTCTTGAATGACAATATTATCAGTCCTGACCAAGATATTTCATTTGAGATTTCATATGATGTCAATGAGGATATTGAGACCTATATTGCCTTTTCGTTAACGGATATTGACCGTGGTATCTGGATTTATAATGATAATTCCATGGACAATAAAACAAGTGGTTCTGGAAGAAAAACACTCACATATAAATGTAGTCTTGCCCATCTTAATAACATTAAGCTTAAGCTTCAGGTTTCTGTCCGAGATAACGATGATCAGATGATTGCTTTTGCTGATTCAGATAACTCACCAGTTATTCTCTTGAATCGAACTGATATTGAGGATGATGATAAGTCTGCTAAAGATTCTGCAACCGGTATGGTTCAGAGAAATGGAAAATGGGAGATTCAAGAATAAATGAAACGTCTCTTATTGTATGTTCATTATAATAAGTACGACGAATTAAGTGGTCATGTGCTCTACCAATTGGAGCAACTTCGACCACTTTTTTCTAAACTTATTGTGATTTCAAATAGTCAACTAACGGAATCGGCAACATTAACTCTCGAAGAGCTTGGCATAGCTGAAGTTATTCAGAGAGAGAATCTAGGGTTTGATTTTGCAGCCTGGAGAGATGGTATGACTCATGTTGGATTCGAACGGTTAGCAGATTTTGATTCGGTTACACTCATGAATGACACTTGCTTTGGTCCTCTTTGGGATATGTCTGACCTAGTTGAAGACTTTGAACAACGACAGAGTGTTGACTTTTGGGGGATGACGAACTTTAGAAAGACCAAATATTTTGATGAGCATTTGCAAAGTTATTTTATATCTTTCAAAAATCATGTTGTCGCTTCAGAAGTCTTTCAGAAATTTTGGACTTCTATAAAGACTTTTACCGATGTTCAAGATGTTATTGACAATTACGAAACTAGGGTTACCAGTCTTCTTACTGAGGCGGGTTATCGTTATGATGCTGTCTTTAATACCATTGAAGCAGAGGCAGGAGATTTAATCCACCCTGACTTTTCTTACTATAGACCAATAAGTACCCTTGAGCATAAGGTACCGTTCATTAAACTAAAAGCTTTTACCGACAATGAAAAAAAGGGAAAATTACTTTTAGACTATCTTGCTAACCTATCAACATATCCAGTAGCACTAATTAAGTCCCATCTAAATCGTTACCATTCCCCTGACAGTTTAGTCATTTTAGATGAGAAAATCATTGGCCCTTCTTTTAAAACCTTAAGCAAGCATGAGTATCGTATGGCTATCCATGTGCATATTAGCGACCTTGAGAGACTGAAAGTATTTTTTGATAGTAAGTTATCTGCTTTCTATTATTTCACTTTATCAAGTCGTTTAGATAAAAATGAAGTTGAGAATACCTTATTAAATAATTTTGATAAAGATAGATTTCAGATAGTCTCACAACGGTCTGATAATCATTATCATGCCTTGGTTTCCTTGGCTTCTAAGCTTTGTAATTATGACTTTGTTGGGCATTTTCACACAGAAGCCTTTGGAAATGAAGGTAAGCTTGTTGATGAAGCTACAAGACATGCTCTAGTGGATATGCTATCAGATGAAGAGAAGGTAGTATCAATCTTTGACCATTTTCCAGAGGTTGGACTTGTTTTTGCTGATTTGTCAAAAGAACTTTATTGGACCGATGCAATTGGTGCCTTAAATCTAGAACAGACAGTTAAACTAACTAACGAATGTCAAAAAGTAATCAATCATTCGCTTCATATTTTTCAAGGTTCTATGTGGCTGTCAAAGGACTTTCTGGAAAACATTATTCTAAAGGATGAGCATATTTTCTATGACCTTGATGAAAATACTCTCCCTTATCTTTTCTATCGAAAAGCCTGGGATGTAGGAATTGATTATCGTATTATTGCTTCAGAGGAAATATCTTTTGCAGAACGTTATAAGGTCCATCTTATTGAAATGTCACAGGTGGCAGAACCAGTGACGTTAAAGGATAAATTTTCAGCATATCGAAAAACCTTGTTAAAGAAATTAGGTTTAAAAAAATACTCAGCTGTTTAACTTCCCCTCCCACTTACGAATAGGTAAGTAGGAGGTTTTTTCTTATGTATAGTATTGTATCTGAGGAGGCGGGGCTTTTGCCTCGTGAGCGACTCTTACAGAAGGGAGCAGAGGTTTTATCGGACCAGGAGTTGTTGGCGATAGTGCTGCGAACAGGGACCAAGTCTGAGTCGGTCTTATCTATGGCCAATCGTATTTTAACAGGGATGACGAGTTTGGCGGATTTGTCTCGTTTGTCCCTGAATGAGCTACAGGAAATTCCTGGTATTGGGCGTGTGAAGTCTATTGAGCTGAAGGCTATGGTGGAGTTGGCTAAGCGGATTGAGAAGGCTGAGTTGGCTCGTTCCGAGCAGATTATGTCCAGTCAGCAGGTGGCGCGTCGTATGATGTTGGATATTGGCGACAAGCCTCAGGAGCATCTGGTGGCTATCTATTTGGATACGCAGAATCGTATTATTCAGCAGAAGACAGTCTTTATTGGTGGTGTTCGCCGTTCGATTGCCGAGCCACGTGAGATTTTACATTATGCTTGTCATCTGATGGCGACGTCCTTGATAGTGGTTCACAATCATCCTTCGGGTGAGGCCTATCCGAGCCGAAATGATATTGATTTTACGCAAAAAATTAAGCGGTCTTGCGATGATTTGGGAATTTGTCTGCTTGATCATATTATTGTTGGAAAATCAACATATTATTCCTTTCGTGAGGAGAGGGAGGATTTTGAGCTTTAAGTAGAGTCTATAAGTTAAAGGCACAAGAAAAGCAACTGAGTGTAGTATCAGTTGCTTTTAAAGTTCGTTTACAACGTATTCAAAGAGTTTGAGGTCTTCTTCACGCTTGTGTAGGAGAAGTTCTGGATGCCACTGAACACCAAGGAAACGAAGGTCTGGGGTGTTTGATTCAACAGCTTCGACAGTATTATCCTCAGGGTCGCGCGCAATAACACGGAGGTCAGAGGCCAAGTGCTTAATACTCTGATGGTGGAAAGAGTTGATAGAGGTTTCTAGGCCGTAAATCTCCGCTAACTTACTGTTTTCGTCGATAATCATTTCGTGGTAAAGGTAATCGGAAGGCTTATCCTGCCAGTGCCTTTCAATATCTTGATGGAGACTGCCACCAAGGGCAACATTCATGAGTTGTGTTCCACGACAGATTGAAAAAATCGGTTTCTTTTGTTTGGTAGCTTCTTCAATCAGTGCCATCTCAAAGAGGTCTCGCTCAAGGAAGAAGTCATTTTCACTGGCATGATTTTCTTCGTTGTAGAATTTAGGGTCAACGTTTTGACCGCCGATGAGGATAAGCTTGTCAATCATGGAGATATAGTTTTTAGCCTCCGAAGGATCAGATACTGGTAGAAGGATTGCTAGACCACCAGCTTTTTGAACTCCTTCTACAAAACCAGATGGGGCATAAGACCAGTTGATATCTTCATGGGCTGGATTAGGTCTTACATTGGCTGTGATACCTATAATTGGTTTAGTCATTGTTTCTCCTTGCTTTTTCTTCTTCTTTCATGAAATAGAGTAGGGTTTGTAGCTCACTAGTCAGGTCTACGTATTGGAGAACCACGTGGCGTGGAAGATTGAGGTTGACTGGGGAGAAGCAGAGGATGCCTTCGATTCCAGCATCAACCAAAAGCTCAGCCACCTCCTGTGCCTTGACTGATGGCACTGTCAGGATGGCCGTTTTGATATCTTCCTGGGCAATCTTGTCCTTGATTTGAGAGATACCATAGATAGGAATATTGTCTTCAGTCTGGCTTCCTACCAATTCGTTATCGTCTGTATCAAAAGCCATAACCAGCTGCATGCGGTTACGTTCTTGAAAACGGTAGTGAAGAAGAGCACGTCCGATATTTCCTACTCCTACAAGGACTACCTTAGTTGTCGCATTATCATTAAGGAGTTCTGCGAAAAATGTCATCAGCTTACTAACGTCATAGCCAAAACCACGACGACCTAACTCACCAAAGTAGGAGAAGTCACGACGCACTGTGGCAGGATCAATTCCAATTGCTTCAGCAATTTGTTTGGAACTTGCTTTGTCGATATTTTCACGATGGAATCGTTTGAAAATTCGATAATAGAGAGAGAGACGTTTAGCAGTAGCGTTTGGAATGTTTTTCTCAAATGTCATTGATCGCATTTCCTTTCTTGAATTAGTATGATTCTCTTATATTTTAAGAAAAGTTTGTGAAAATTGCAACAAAATAGTGTAGATGAGGCGATATAAAAAACCTATCACATGGATAGGCTATTTCTATGTAGTAAGAAAAAATTTAGACTTCTTCTTGCTCAAAAACTTGACGGTCAACCAAACTCTGCATCAAGAAGTAGAATTTCTCTTGCAAGATGTGATGATCTTCATTTTTAAAGATATTAACGTTACGAAGGCCAGATTTGTCTGTGATTGACAATTTGAAACCTGTCAAATCTTTGTTAATAGTGATCTTTAGTGGGAAACCTTCACCTGAGTTAGGCACTTTTTCGAGTAGACGGTGTAACTCGTAGTTACCGATTTTATTTTGTACAAAAGTTGTATCACGAAGGGTGAATTTTTTGACATTAGGGCTGATGGTGTAACGGTATTTACAGTTAGTCAAATGGATGCTTTTTTCAAATGTCATGTTAGTCTCCTATGATTTGATTAAGTTTTTCTGCTAAGGCTTGGAGTTCTTCAGCGGTATTTTCCTCTGATAAACTAATGCGGATGGCCGTTTTTAACTTGTCAGAATCCTTACCATAGAGGGCCTGGATGACGTGGCTAGGGTCAACAGTTCCAGCAGTACAAGCAGAACCCGTTGAAACAGCAAAGCCAGCTAGGTCTAACAAGGTTAAGAGAGGGCCATTTTCCTTACCAGGAAAACTGATGTTGATGACGTGAGGTAGGCTAGATCCTCCATCATTAATTTCATAAGGAACGGTAAGGGTATCTAGAAAGACCTGACGAATCTTTTCAACATGCTGGTAATTGTCTTGGTAGTGGTCACTAGCATGCTTGTAAGCTGCGGTCATACCTGCAATACCGACCAGATTTTCAGTGCTGGCACGACGTTTTTCCTCTTGTTCACCACCATGGAGTAGGTTGTCAAAATGCAAATCGTTATGATAGAGCAGGCCGACACCTTTAGGTCCATGGAATTTATGGGCACTGATTGAGAGAAAATCGGCGCCGAGTTCTTCTGGGTGAATTGGAAGTTTTCCTGCAACCTGAACAGCATCCACGTGGAAAGCAGCCTGGTGATCAGCGAGCAGGTCACCAATTTCCTTGATAGGAAGCAATTGGCCAGTCTCGTTATTGGCATACATGACAGAAACTAGAATAGTATCGTCACGTAGGACATCAGCAATTTGTTGAGCAGTAATGACTTGATTTTCTGGTTGAATATAGGTTACTTCAAAACCAAAACGCTCTTCCAAGTAGGCCATGGTGTGAAGGACAGAGTGGTGTTCAATAGCAGTTGTAATCAGGTGCTTACCCTTAGCTTGATTGGCTAGGGCATAACCTTTGATAGCTGTATTGTTTCCTTCAGTCCCACCAGAGGTAAAAATGAGTTTTCGAGCAGGAACTTGAAATTGCTTGGCCATTTCTTCATGAGCCTCACGGAGTTCCTTAGAAGCCTTGCGGCCATAAGCATGTAGGCTGGATGGATTTCCAAAAGTTTCAGTCATGACATGTGTCATCGCTGAGATAGCAGCAGTATTCAAAGAAGTTGTTGCTGCATTGTCCAAATAAACCATAAATTAGTCCTCGTTGGCAGTATATGCAAAGAGTGGGCTAAGTGGTTGACGTTCAAAGATACGAGTAATAGCGTTAGCGATCAGCTCACTTGCTGAAAGGTATTTAACGTTTGTAGGCACTTTTTCTTTAGTCGCAACTGAATCTGTTACCAAGATTTCTTTAATTGGAGTAGCGTTGAGGACTTCGGCAGCACCTCCTGCAAAGAGACCGTGACTAGCAACTGCATAGATGTCTTTAACGCCACCACGTTCAAGGATTTTAGTAGCTTCAGCAAATGTTTTACCAGTATTGAGGATATCATCAACCAAGATTGCTGTTTTTCCTTCAACCTCACCAATGATGTAGCCTTCTTCACGTTCTGAATCATCTTGGGCGTAGTCAATGATAGCGATTGGTGCATCAAGGTATTCCGCCAAGCTACGAGCACGTTTAACACCTGAGTTTTTAGGGCTAACAACGACAACATCACTTCCTGTGAATCCTTTTTCGTTGTAGTATTCAGCAAACAAAGGCATTGTGAAGAGGTTATCTACTGGGATGTCGAAGAAACCTTGAACTTGGACAGCGTGAAGGTCAAGTGTCAAGACACGATTGACACCAGCTTTAACCAGCATATTGGCAATCAATTTAGCAGTGATTGGTTCACGTGAAGCAGCGATACGGTCTTGACGTGCATAACCAAAGTAAGGCATCACTACGTTGACAGAGTTAGCACTGGCACGTTTGCAGGCATCAATCATGATGAGCAATTCCCAAAGGTGGTCGTTAACAGGGTTGCTTGTAGATTGGATGATATAAATATCGTCCCCACGAACAGACTCTTCAATATTGATCATGATTTCACCGTCAGAAAATTGACGTGAAGATACTTTGCCAAGTGGCAATCCGGTAGCCTTAGCAATTTTTTCAGCAATTTCTGGGTTTGAGCTGAGCGAGAACAACTTCAATTGTGGGTTTGCTTTTTGATGTACCATGACGATGGTGACTCCTTTAAAAAAATAAGATGCGAAGCCCAATTAGGGCTATTGTAATGAAACTACAGATGCTTCTATTTTAGCAAAAAAAAGTAGAAATTTCAGCCTTCAGAAAGCGATATTGATGAAAAATGACGGACCATAAATCGCTGAATCGTTTTTGTATGCGTTTTTAGATAGATGAGAGCGATTGTGGAAGTTGCCACAAGTACCAAATTGTCTTTGCATATATAAAAAAGACAAGGGTTAATCCTTGTCTTAAAATGAAGTAAATAGTTTTTATAGACGTTTTTCATGGTGGAAAGTCCGGCTCAGAACGTATCAAAAATGACTAGCGGAATTTCTATAAACTCACATTTCACCAACTAGTCTTTATCTCGCTTTAGGGTAGCTACAAAGCGTGCAACCTTACTCTTGGCATATTTAAAGTCAATATTATTTTCCTTAAGAAAGGCATCAAAGTCGTCTTTACCTTTCTTGGCATCTGAAACTTCCAACTCAAGCTCATAGTCTTTCTTATCAGCATAGACATTGACATCAAGTGCCATGAGACCAATATTGGTCTGGTATTCACGTCGGGTTGTGGTTAAATGTCCGAGGATGGTTAGGTCTTCTAACTTAACACCACGTTCCAGAAGAATGGACTTGATTTGGCAATCAGGGAAGTTAAGAGACTTGGTCATAGCCTTAGCATCTGCACAGTCCATGGTGACGTTGTATTCCATATTTCCGACCTTTTCAGGAATTTTCAAAGTCAGCTCACCATGAGTGGGAAGGGTTCTGATACGCAAAGACAACTTTTTATTCCTCATGTCACTTTGGGGTGTATCGATGTAGTAGTTGGTTTGCGTAATAGGTGTTACATGGGAGAAAAGCACTGCTAAACGATTATACTCGTCTTTGGTGAGCAGAGTCTTGTACTCTATCTCTAAATGGTTCATGTGTGTCCTCCCTTTTGCTTTCAAATATGGTATAATATAACAGATTGTATTTATTTTATAAAAAACTAAAGCTTTTGACAAGGAGGAGTCCTATCTTGACCATGGATTGGGAAGAATTTCTAGACCCCTACATTCAGGCCGTAGGTGAGCTCAAAATTAAGCTTCGAGGTATTCGTAAACAATTTCGTAAGCAAAATCGTCACTCGCCCATTGAGTTTGTGACGGGACGTGTGAAGTCAGTGGCTTCCATTGAAGAGAAAATTGCCTTACGTGGTCTCTCTGTTGAGAATTTAGCAAAGGATATGCAAGATATTGCAGGACTCCGAGTAATGGTTCAGTTTGTCGATGATGTGGATGAAGTTTTGTCCTTGCTTCGTCGTCGTAGTGATATGACCATAGTCTCAGAGCGTGACTATATTAGGAACCGTAAGAATTCGGGTTACCGCTCTTACCATGTTATCGTGTCTTATCCGGTTGATACCATTGATGGTCGCAAGGAAATCCTTGCCGAGATTCAAATTAGGACTTTGGCCATGAACTTTTGGGCCACCATTGAACATTCCCTTAATTATAAGTATCAGGGAAATTTTCCAGAGGAGATTAAACTTCGCTTGGAAACTACGGCACGCATAGCCTATCAACTTGATGAAGAGATGCGTAAGATACGTGATGATATTCGAGATGCTCAGTTGCTCTTTGATCCAATCAACAGAACTTTGAAAGATAGTGTAGGAAATAGTGATGACACAGATGAAGACCTTTTCTGATAAGATGAAGGTAGCTATTATTGCTAATGGCAAACCCCAAAGCAGGCGTGTTGCCTCAAAACTTTTTAATACCTTTCGAGATGATCCCGATTTTTATTTGACTAAGAAAAATCCTGATGTGATTATCTCTATTGGTGGTGATGGCATGTTGCTATCGTCTTTCCACATGTATGAAAAAGAGCTCTCTCGTGTCCGTTTTGTAGGGATTCACACGGGGCATTTAGGTTTTTATACAGATTACTTGGATAGTGAAGTGGATCAATTAATTGAAACCCTGCGTAAGGATAATGGAGATAAGATTTCCTACCCTCTTTTAAATGTCACATTAACCTTGGCTGATGGGCGTTCTTTCACGTCTATTGCCCTCAATGAAGCAGCAATTAAGCGTAACGAGAAGACTATGGCGGCAGATGTTTGTCTTAATGATGTACTGTTTGAGAGCTTCCGTGGGGATGGGTTATCTGTATCGACGCCTACGGGGTCAACCGCCTACAATAAATCTTTGGGTGGTGCGGTACTTCATCCCACTATTGAAGCCTTGCAGCTGACAGAAATTGCTAGTCTTAATAATCGTGTTTACCGTACCTTAGGTAGTCCACTTATTGTGCCAAAACATGAGAAGATTACTATCTATCCTACTCGAATGGGAAGCTACACTCTGTCGGTTGATAATAAGACCTATACCAACCGTAATGTGAAAAAGGTAGAATTTTCGATTGACCAACGTAAGATTTCTTTTGTTGCTAGTGCTAGTCACACAAGTTTTTGGGAACGGGTCCGTGAATCCTTTATTGGAGACATGGAAGAATGAGATATGAATTTACTGTAGGACATTCATGTCGAGTTAAAACCTTTTTGAAGGAGCACGATATTTCAAAAGGACTTCTAGCCAAAATTAAGTTTGAGGGTGGTCATATCTGGGTCAATGGTGAGGAGCAGTTTGCGACTTATCCTGTCCATGAGGGAGACGTGGTTGCCATAGAAATCCCTGATGAGGCGCCGCATGAAACCTTGAAGCCAATTCCTTTTGACTTGGATATAGTCTATGAGGATGATAACTTCTTGGTGATTAATAAACCCTATGGCTATGCTAGTATTCCAAGTGTTAACCATGATAATACCATGGCTAACTTTGTCAAATATCACTTTGTCAGCAATAATTATCCTAACCAGCGTGTCCATATCGTGACACGTTTGGATAAGGACACATCTGGTCTCATGCTGTTTGCCAAGCATGGTTACGCCCATGCTCGTATGGATAAACAGTTACAACAGAAGTCTATTAAGAAACATTATTATGCCTTGGTTGAAGGTGATACCAAACTTGAGCAGCAGGGTGAAATCATTGCACCGATTGCACGTGATGTGGATTCCATTATCACACGTCGAGTCCATAAATCGGGGAAATATGCTCACACTAGTTATCGTTTGGTAGGTGATTATGGTAGGGTTAAACTGGTTGATATCACTCTTCATACCGGACGTACGCACCAGATTCGTGTGCACTTTGCCCACTTAGGTTTGCCTCTTTTGGGAGACGACCTTTATGGCGGGTCCCTAGACTACGGTATTAAGCGTCAAGCCTTGCATTGTCATCGCCTTGCATTTATAGATCCTTTCACCAAAAAAGAGATGGTCCATGCATCTTCCTTGACAGATGATTTTGAAACCGTTATCATGAACTTACAAACTAAAAAAGATTGATTGAGGATTTTTTATGCGTAGTCTATTTGGTGAACTTCGTGAAGGTATTTCAGGGAAAGGAGTTAAGATTGTCTTCCCTGAGGGTAACGATGACCGTGTGGTTCGTGCTGCTGCCCGTTTGAAATTTGAAGGATTGATGGATCCTATTATTTTGGGTGACCCAGTTGAGGTTCACAAAATCTTGAACGATCTTGGTTTTGCAGACTTTAACTATACTATTATTAATCCTGAAACCTATGAAGACTTCGAGGAAATGAAGGAAAAATTTGTTGAAATCCGTAAAGGAAAAGCAACAGTCGAAGATGCAGAGAAATTGCTTCGTGATGTGAACTATTTCGGTGTTATGCTAGTTAAACTTGGTCTTGCTGATGGGATGGTTTCAGGTGCTATTCACTCAACAGCGGATACGGTACGTCCTGCTCTTCAAATTATCAAAACAAAACCTGGTATTTCTCGTACATCAGGTGTCTTCCTTATGAACCGTGAGGATACCAATCATCGTTTGATGTTTGCCGACTGTGCTATCAATATTGAACCAAATTCTCAAGAATTAGCAGAAATTGCAATTAATACTGCAGAAACAGCTAAAGTTTTTGGTATTGATCCTAAAGTGGCCATGCTTAGCTTCTCAACAAAAGGTTCTGCTAAATCACCAAAAGTTGACAGGGTTGTTCAAGCAACAAATATTGCTAAAGAAATGCGTCCTGACTTGGCTATTGATGGTGAGTTGCAGTTCGATGCAGCATTTGTTCCAGCAACAGCAGCTATTAAGGCTCCAGATAGTGACGTAGCAGGACATGCTAATGTCTTTGTATTCCCTGGTTTGCAGGCTGGAAATATCGGCTATAAGATTGCTCAACGTTTGGGAATGTTTGAGGCTATCGGACCAATCTTACAAGGCCTTAATAAACCGGTAAACGATCTTTCTCGTGGTGCGAGTGCTGAAGATATTTACAACTTAGCTATTATCACAGCTGCTCAAGCTCTTAATAATTAAAAGCGATAATAAAAGAAAGTCTGGCTAAGTGGCTGGGCTTTTTTATGCAACTTTTGTGATTAAAAATAAATCAATGTAAACTAAAAGAGAACCTTTATTGATAAGGAATCACAGTGGTTTTTGTGTTTACAGATGTTATCGAATTGTACAAAAGATTCTGACAATAACTGTTCTTTTTGATTATTTATGCTATAATGAAGCTGTAAAAAATTTTATATTTTGGAGAAATCTTATGAAAAAAAGTAAATGGTTAGCCTTAGCAGGCGTTGCCGTCCTCAGTATTGGTGTTTTAGCGGCTTGTTCATCTAAATCAAACACTAGCGGAACTACTTATGGTTACATTTACAGTTCGGATCCAGAAACCTTGGATTATATTACATCAAATACGGGACCTACAACAACTGCTGTGACAAATGGCGTAGATGGTCTTATGGAAGCTGATAAATATGGGAACCTTGTTCCTTCAGTAGCTGAAGATTGGTCTGTCTCTCAAGATGGTCTGACCTATACCTATAAAATCCGTAAGGGTGTTAAATGGTATACTTCAGATGGTGAAGAGTATGCTGATGTGACTGCCAAGGACTTTGTAACTGGTCTTAAGCATGCTGCGGATGCCAAAGCTGGGGCTCTCTATTTGGTACAAGATTCTATTGCTGGATTGTCTGATTATCTCTCTGGTGCCAATAAAGATTTCTCGAATGTGGGTGTCAAGGCAATTGATGACTATACTTTGCAGTACACGCTTAAGAAACCAGAACCATACTGGAACTCTAAGACAACCTATAGTTTGCTCTTCCCAGTAAATGGAGACTTCCTCAAGAATAAAGGAAAAGATTTTGGTAAATCAACAGACCCAACCTCTATCCTTTATAATGGACCTTTCCTTCTCAAATCTTTGACAGCTAAATCTTCAATTGAGTTGACTAAGAATGAAAATTATTGGGACAAGAAAAATGTTCACTTTGATGCTATCAAATTATCATATGATGATGGTTCGGATCAAGAGGCTCAAGAACGTGGTTTCACTGATGGTGCTTATAATATTGCTCGTGTCTTCCCAACGAGTTCAAACTATGCTTCTGTAGAGAAGAAATATAAAGACAATATTTATTACACAGCACCAGGTGCGTCTACATCAGCTATTGGTGTTAATATTGACCGTCAAAGTTACAAATACACTGCTAAAAAGACTGACGCTGAAAAGACTTCAACGAAAAAAGCTCTTTTGAATAAAGACTTCCGTCAATCAATTAACTTTGCTATTGACCGTACGGTATATCAATCACAAGTCAATGGTAAGGATGGATCAGCTAAAGCTATTCGAAATCTCTTTGTTCCTTCTGACTTCGTTAGTGCAGGTAATAAGACCTTCGGAGATCTTGTTACAGAGAAAATGTCTTCATATGGGGATGAATGGTCAGGTGTGAATTTTGCTGATAGTCAAGATGGCCTCTACAATGCTGAAAAAGCTAAGACTGAGTTTGCTAAAGCTAAGGATGCTCTCAAAGCAGATGGTGTTCAATTCCCAATTCATTTGGACCTTCCAGTTGACCAAAGCTCTAAACTTAATGTTTCTCAAGCCCAATCTTTGAAACAAACCATTGAAAAATCATTGGGAAAGGACAATGTGGTGATCGATATTAACCAATTGTCATCTGATGATATGCAAAATGCAACACTTAATGCAGCCAATGCAGCAGCAGAAGACTGGGATATTTCAAATGGTGTTATTTGGAGTCCAGACTATCAAGATCCATCAACTTATCTTGATATCTTCAAAACAACATCAAGTGAAAACACTAAGACTTTCATGGGTTATGATGATCCAAATAATGCGGCAGCAGCCCAAGTAGGACTCAAAGACTATGATGCCTTGCTTGATTCTGCAGCTTCAGAAACAAGTGACCTCAATGTTCGTTACGACCGTTATGCTCAAGCTCAAGCATGGTTGGAGGACAGCTCGCTTGTGATTCCATTGACTGTTGGTAATGGTGCTGCACCAGTTATCTCACGCTTGACACCGTTTACTGGTTCTAGCATGCAGGTGGGAGATAAAAACTCATCAGACTACTTCAAATATGTGAAACCACAAGAAAAAGTAGTTACTAAGAAAGAATATGAACAAAGCCGTGAAAAATGGCTTAAAGAAAAGAAAGCATCTAACGAAAAAGCTCAAAAAGATCTTGCCAAACACGTTAAATAATGCAATGGAAAGAGGCCTAAGCCTTTTTCTTTTGTCAAAAATAGGTCAAAATGCTTCTGGAAGTATCTAGCAATTGTGAGAAATAAAGCATAAGACAAAATATTCTGAAAATTGCTGTTATTTCGATTTTTATGGTATAATAGTGACATAACTATGATTTTTTGGAGAGTGCTTATGAAAAAAAAGAGATAGTGCGTTACGTATGTTAAACGGAAAGACAAGCAAGCTTGTGGGGAGGTCATCCTCTGGCCACTTTGGTTAATCAGAGTGGCGTACCAACGCATGCTTAATTGATAACAGACTTAGGTGACTACTCAAGTAGGACCTAAGGGTTCTGACCGATACTTCAAGTATCTTGAACCTCAAAAAGATGTTGTCACTAAGAAAAACTATGATAAAGCCCGTGAAAACTGGCTTAAAGAAAAGTCTAAGTCCAACGAAAAAGCTCAAAAAGACCTTGAGAAACACGTTAAATAAAAGGACGATGGAACTTTCTCATTTGATTGGGAAAGTTCTTTTGGAATTAAAGGAAGAGACATGAAAAAATACATTTTATTGAGAACCCTCCGTTCTCTATTGTCAATATTTGTCGTGACGGCCTTGACCTACACGATTATCTATACCATGGTGCCGAGGCGTCTGATTTTCAGACAGGACCCTAACTACAATAAGATTGCAAAGACAGCTGATTCTAAGACAAACTATGAAAATACAATCTTTGAACGTATGGGGTACATTGATTACTATGACACCAAGGAGTTGCAGGAGAAAGCCAGCACATTTGATAAGTCGGTAACAACTAAGCCAACAAAAGCCAATAAAGCTATTTATCAAAAATATGTGGATAGTTTGGGACATGGCTGGCGTTTGCATCAGTTTAAGCAAAGTAAGCAATTCTATGCGACACGTGATGTTCCAGTGCTTGAACGTGTGTTTGAATTCTATACGCACCTCTTTGAATTTGACAATACTGGATGGGTTAAAGATAAAACGAATCCAAACTTGAAGCGTTACATCCATATTGAAAATGATCCAGCTATTGGTTGGTCAGTTGTTGGTTCAGGGACTAAGCACAAATATTTGCTTTACTTTAACAGTCAGTTCCCATTTGTTCACCAAAACTTTGTTAAGATGAATCTTGGAACTTCATACCCAACTTATGCTGAGCAAGGTGTTCTTGATGTTATTACCCAAGGTCAAGGACAAACACAAAGCTCTGAGGTCACCTTCCCTACTGGTAAGAAAATATCTTCAGTAGATATCTATTCTCGTACTTATAAATCACCTAGTCAGGCTGACGCTAGAGATCGTTCTTACTATGGTGATGATCCGTACACATCTACTAAGAGTCGCTATCAATACCCATCAATGGTGACAAGCTCTGCCATTGCTGGTTTGATTGGTTTGGTCTTGTCTTACGCCTTGGCGATTCCATTAGGTTCATACATGGCACGCTTTAAAAACACACTCTTTGACAGTGTGTCAACAGGTGTCTTAACTTTCTTGCTTTCTCTACCAACGATTGCCTTGGTATATATCATTCGCTTGATTGGTTCTGAGATTGGTCTTCCGGATTCTTTCCCTATCTTGGGTGCGGGTGACTGGCGTTCTTACGTCTTGCCATCTGTTATTCTCGGTCTCTTGTCAACACCAGGTCTTGCGATTTGGATCCGTCGTTACATGATTGACTTGCAATCACAAGACTTCGTTCGTTTTGCACGTGCCAAAGGATTGTCAGAACAAGAAATTTCGAACAGGCACATTTTCAAGAATGCTATGGTTTCCTTGATTTCAGGAATTCCAGCATCTATTGTTGGGGTTATCACAGGGGCAACCTTGACAGAAACAATCTTCGCCTACCCTGGTATGGGTAAAATGTTGATCGACTCTGTTCGTGCTTCTAATAATGCTATGGTCGTTGGTCTGGTATTTATTTTCACAGCCCTCACCATCTTCTCATTGCTTGTGGGTGATATCCTTATGACTATTATTGACCCACGTATCAAATTGACATCTAAAGGAGGTAAGTAATGGCTTCAATTGATAAAAGTAAGTTCCAATTTGTAAAGCGCGATGATTTTGCCTCTGAAACAATTGATGCACCGGCTTACTCATACTGGAAATCAGTGATGCGTCAATTTTTTAAAAAGAAATCAACAGTTGTCATGTTAGGTATCTTGATTGCCATTGTTTTGATGAGTTTCATCTACCCAATGTTTTCTAAATTTGACTTCAATGATGTCTCAAAAGTAAATGATTTCAGTTTGCGTTATGTACATCCAAACGCTCAATACTGGTTCGGTACTGACAGTAATGGTAAGTCTCTATTTGACAGTGTTTGGTTCGGAGCTCGTAATTCTATCCTTATTGCTGTTATCGCTACCTTCCTTAATGTTATAATTGGTTTGCTTGTAGGTGCTGTTTGGGGAATTTCTAAGACCTTCGATATGATTATGATGGAAATCTACAACATCATCTCAAATATTCCTGACCTCCTTGTGGTTATCGTCTTGACTTACTCATTGGGTTCTGGTTTCTGGAATATGATTTTTGCCATGACTGTTACAGGGTGGATTGGTATTGCCTATACTATCCGTATTCAAATCATGCGTTACCGTGATTTGGAGTATAACTTGGCTTCTCGTACTTTGGGAACACCAACTGCTAAGATCGTGGTTAAAAATATCATGCCACAACTTGTGTCAGTTATCGTAACCATGGCTAGTCAACTTTTGCCAGGATTTATCTCTTATGAGGCCTTTCTTTCATACTTTGGTTTGGGACTTCCCGTTACTACGCCTAGTCTTGGTCGTTTGATTTCAGACTATGCACAGAACGTTACAGTCAATGCTTATCTCTTCTGGATTCCATTGACTACCTTGATCCTCGTTTCCCTTGCCCTCTTTATTGTCGGTCAAAACTTGGCGGATGCCAGCGACCCACGTACGCATAGATAGGAGTCCAATATGACAGAAAATAAAAATGTAATATTATCGGCTCGCGATATCGTCGTGGAGTTTGACGTTCGTGACCGTGTTTTGACAGCTATTCGAGGAGTGTCCCTTGATTTGGTTGAAGGTGAAGTTTTAGCCTTGGTTGGTGAGTCTGGTTCAGGTAAATCAGTATTGACTAAGACTTTCACAGGGATGCTTGAAGAAAATGGTCGTGTAGCTAGCGGTTCTATTGATTATCGTGGCCAAGATTTGACCAAGCTTAAGAGTCACCAAGATTGGGCACCTATTCGTGGAGCTAAGATTGCGACTATCTTTCAAGATCCAATGACCAGTCTTGACCCAATTAAGACTATCGGAAGTCAAATTGTTGAAGTTATTGTCAAGCACCAAAGCAAATCGGCCAAGGAAGCTAAAAAAATGGCAATTGATTACATGGACAAGGTTGGTATTCCGGATGCTGAAAAACGTTTCAACGAATATCCTTTCCAATACTCTGGTGGGATGCGTCAACGTATCGTCATCGCCATTGCCTTGGCTTGTCGTCCTGATGTCCTTATCTGTGACGAGCCAACAACTGCCCTTGATGTGACCATTCAAGCTCAAATCATTGACCTCTTGAAATCTCTCAAAGAGGAGTACGGTTTCTCAGTGATTTTCATTACACATGACCTTGGTGTGGTAGCAAGTATTGCTGACAAGGTTGCTGTTATGTATGCTGGTGAAATCATTGAGTACGCAACTGTTGAGGAAATTTTCTATGAACCTTGTCACCCATACACGTGGAGCTTGCTTTCAAGCTTACCACAGTTGGCTGACGATAAGGGTGAGCTTTTCTCAATTCCAGGGACACCACCATCACTTTATACACCGGTTGTTGGAGATGCCTTTGCCTTGCGTTCAGACTATGCTATGCAAATTGACTTTGAGGAAAAAGCACCACAATTCCAAGTTTCAGATACTCACTGGGCTAAGACCTGGCTCTTGCATGAAGATGCACCAAAAGTTGAAAAACCTGCGGTTATCCAAAATCTACATGAAAAAATCCGTGCTAATATGGGATTTGCACATTTAGGAGATGAGGAGGAAGGCAATGCCTGAGAAGTTAGTTGAAGTAAAAGACGTGGAGATTTCCTTCGGTGAAGGAAGCAAGAAATTCGTTGCTGTCCACAATGCTAATTTTTTCATCAACAAGGGTGAAACCTTTTCCCTCGTTGGTGAGTCTGGTAGTGGTAAAACCACAATCGGTCGTGCCATTATTGGTTTAAATGATACAAGTAATGGTGAGATTATTTTTGACGGTAAGAAAATCAATGGACACTTATCTCACTCTGAGAAAAACGACCTTATTCGTCGTATTCAGATGATTTTCCAAGACCCTGCGGCTAGTTTGAATGAACGTGCAACAGTTGATTATATCTTGTCTGAGGGCTTGCATAACTTCCATCTCTATAAAGATGAGGAAGATCGTAAAGCTAGAATCAAGGAAATCATCAAAGAAGTGGGACTTCTTGAGGAGCACTTGACACGTTACCCTCACGAATTTTCTGGGGGGCAACGTCAACGTATTGGGATTGCGCGTTCCTTGGTTATGCAACCTGACTTAGTCATCGCTGACGAACCAATCTCAGCCCTTGACGTGTCAGTCCGTGCCCAAGTCCTGAACTTGCTTAAGAAATTCCAAAAAGAGTTGGGATTGACCTATCTCTTTATCGCTCACGACTTGTCAGTGGTCCGTTTCATTTCTGACCGTATCGCTGTTATCTATAAGGGGACAATTGTGGAAGTTGCTGAGACAGAAGAACTCTACAACAATCCTATCCACCCTTACACCAAGTCACTCTTGTCTGCTGTTCCTATTCCAGATCCAATCTTGGAACGTAAGAAGGTCTTGAAGGTTTATGATCCAAACCAACACGACTATTCGGTTGATAAACCAGAAATGGTGGAAGTACGTCCAGGTCACTTCGTTTGGGGTAACAAGAAAGAAATTGAGACTTATCGTAAAGAACAAAGCAAGTAAGTCTTTTCAATGCAAAAAAAATCGTGTTCCAAAAGGAACACGGTTTTTCTTTAGTCTAAATTTAAGCGCTTTGTCATGATATAGTAGGTACCAAAGTAACTTGCTGCGATGAGAATGAGAGATTGAACTAGACTAAAGATATATGACGAGTTATTAATTATAGTATTTGTTGCGTTTCCGGTCAAGGATGAACCGATTCCAAAGAAGAAACCAATAAAGAATAGGATAGCCTGAATGGCAAAATAGGCGACAAATCCCATAAGAACTTTGTTATTATTGAAGAGGTTTCCGATACTGATACAGAGGTAATAGAATAGGATACTGCCAATTGTTCCTAAAATTGTAGCAGGGATGAAGAGATAGAGGGCTCCCATTTCTTTTAAGATTTGACCAAAGTAGCTGGTAGTCAGGAGGATATCTTTCATATCAAGATTGAAAGCGGCTACAATGCCAATTGAAGCGAGTACAACGAGAGATGAAATCGTATCTAAAATAAAAGCTGCCAAAAGTTTAGACAAGATTAATTGGTGCGCTGAAACAGGAAGTGTGTTGCTTAGGTAGCCTTCTCGTCCAAAGACGCTAGTCGCAAAGCGTTTGATAATGAGAACAATGGTTGCGATATAGATGGTTCCCCAAACAACAATGGTAGCAATCACAATCAGTGTGAAGAAAGCCATAAACAGTAAGCTTGGTTCCTTGTGGCTATGTTCAAAGGTGACCGTTAATTTTTGAAGCATTAAGCCCAAAGGTATGGACAGTAGGATGGCAATCCCATAGATGCCAAGATACCACTTGCGGACTGATTGTAATTCATACTTAACTAATTTCCAAAACATGCTCATACCTCCTAATTGTGGAACATCTCTCTAAAGAGTTTGTCGATAGATTTGCCATGGGCTTGACGGATATTATCAGCATCACCCTGAAGTTCAATCTGACCGTATTTTAAGAAGACAACCTCATCTAGGATAGATTCAATGTCTGCAATCAAATGGGTTGAAATAATAACAGAAGCATCTTCAGAATATTGGTTGATGATAGTTTTAAGGATATAGTCACGTGATGCAGGATCTACCCCACCAATAGGTTCATCAAGGAGATAGAGTTTAGCCTCACGACTCATAACTAAAATCAACTGAACTTTTTCTTTGTTACCTTTTGAAAGGTCTTTAAGTCGCAAATCAGGTTGGAGCTTTAGATCCTCCAAGAGTTGCAAGGCAAGAGGATAGCGGAAGTCAGCGTAAAAATCTTGGAAGAAATCCAAGTAGTACTGGATTGTCTTACTTTCATCTAAATAGGTTGTGTCAGGCAAATAAGCCACTTGCGCCTTAGTGATAGGTGACGGCTGAAATCCATTAATGGTCACTAAACCAGAAGTCGGTTGAAGGAGGCCGTTCAAAATTTTGATTAGGGTTGTTTTACCACTACCGTTTGGTCCTAAGAGACCAATGATTTTACCAGAAGGAATGGACATGGTCACATCTCTAAGGGCTGGAATACCATTATAGGTCTTGGTGAGATTTGTTAGAGTTACAATATCAGTCATCGGTCTATAAGTCCTTTCCTGTTTGTTCGATGTAGTCAGTAATGATAGCTTTGATTTCAGGTGAGCTAAAACCAATGGCTGCCATCTCAGTGACAAAGTTTTTCATGAGACTTTGGGCAATCTCGTGCCGTTTTTGATCAATAAGTTTTTCATCTTCGGTAACAAAGCGACCAGAGGTACGGGCAGAATAGACCAGCCCCTCTTTTTCAAGTTCTTGGAAGGCTCTTTGTACGGTGTTGGGATTGACCCCGGCTTCCTGAGCAAATTCTCTTACAGGTAGGAGTTGTTGTCCCATGCTCAATTCCTTGGAAGCTATCTTAAGTTTTACACGATAGGCGATTTGGAGATAGATTGGCGATTTTTCATCAAATGTCCAAGCCATAAAAGACTCCTTTCTAAAAGTATAATAGTATTATTTTTTGTACTGCAGCAATGATACAACTAAAATGATAAATTTGCAAGTAAAATACCATATTTTCTCTAATTTCTTTGGCTTTTCCCTAACTTATATCCTTATTTTTGGTACAATAGGGGCAAGTATATTCGACCTGAAGGGAGATTATTTTGACAGTTTTAGCGACAGATATGGATGGTACTTTTTTGGACCACCTTGGTTCCTATGATAAGGCACGTTTAGATAAGCTTTTGGATGCTTGTGAAGCTAAAGATTACGTTTTTACCGTAGCTTCTGGCCGAGCTCTCTTGGCTTTGGAGGAGCTTTTTGATGGATTTGTGGACCGCATTGCTATTATTGCGGAAAATGGGGCCTTGGTTCAGTATAAGGGTGAAGTCTTGTTTGAGTCTAAGCTAGAACCTAAAGATTATTTGGAAATTGCAGATACGACCTTAGCCCTGCCAACTTGCGAGGGGATTCTCTTGTCAGGACGTCGAGGAGCCTATGCACCAAACGATGCAAACCCAGCCTATCTTAAGGCCATGGAACGTTACTATGAAAATGTTATGGCAACGGACCTTGAAACGGTCACAGATGATATTTTCAAGGTAACTGCTAAGTTCCAAGGGGACACCATTATGGACCGTGGTGACTACCTCAACACAATCTTTGAGGATATGACAGCTGTAACTACTGGCTTTGATTCTATGGATATTATCCTTAAAGGTGTGGACAAGGGCTTTGGTCTCTACCATCTTTGTCAAGAGTTGGGGTGTAAGGCTTCAGATGTTGTAGCCTTTGGTGATAATCTCAATGATATGGAGATGTTGACCTTTGCTGGGCATGCGGTTGCTACGGAAAATGCCCGCGATGAGATTAAGGTAGTAGCTGACGAAGTGATTGGTCACCATAAAGATGGTGCAGTCTTTGACTACATGGAAGGATTGGTAGGTTCAGATGTCTGAGATTAAATTGTTGGCCTTGGATTTGGATGGGACACTCTTTACCAAGGATAAGCAGGTGACAGACGAAAATAGAGCTGCTCTTAAGGCGGCAGAAGCTAAGGGGGTTCACGTGGTCATAACGACCGGTCGTCCCCTTCCAGCTATTAATCATGTCTTGGAAGATTTGGGTTTGTTAGACGACAAGCACTATAGCGTAACCTTCAATGGTGGCTTGGTTCAGCGTAATAACGGCGATATTTTAATCAAGAAAGAGATGACCAGAGATGATTTAAAGCAGATTTATGCTGTTTTTGAGCCTCTGGGGCTCCCGATGGATGTTATCAGTGATGGCATTGTCTATGGTATGCCAAGTAAAGGCAATCATTCTCTCTATCGTCAGGCTAATCCTACCTTGACCTTCGTTGATGTGGAGAGTATTGATGACATTCCTGAAAATATCGTCTATAATAAGGTAGTTACGGTCTGTGAGGAAGCATTTTTGGATGCCCAAATTGAAAAACTACCTGACCATCTATACCAAGCGTTTGAGGTCTTTAAGTCTCGTGAAATTATCCTAGAGGTTATGCCAAAGGGCGTTCATAAAGCTGTGGGTTTGAGACTCTTGACTGATTATCTTACTCTTGACAGAAGTCAAGTCATGGCTATGGGAGATGAAGAGAATGATTTGACCATGCTAGAGTGGGCTGGTCTGGGTGTTGCTATGGCGAATGGTGTTCCTAAGGTTAAGGCTGTTGCCAAGGCAGTAACGACAAAAACAAATGAAGAATCTGGAGTGGCTGAGGCCATCCATAAATACATTCTAGAGAAATAAGGAGAACCAAATGGGTCTATTTGATCGATTATTTGGACAAGAGGAAAACCAGTCACAAGAAACTGTAGCAAATCAGGAATTTTCAGAAACTGAGGCTCTTGATAATCAAGACTTGTCAACAAGTGAAAGTCAAGCAGAACAGCTCAGTGAGTCAGAGACTCAAGTAGAAAAGATTTCGTCTACAGCATCTGTTGAAGAAAGCGAATCTACAGTGACAGAAGAAAGTGAAGCAGAGGGCGTATCAGAGTCAGAAGAAAGTCAAGTAACTGTGGATAACCACTTTGCGGATGTCATGGCTGATTACTATGCTAAAAAGGCTCAAGTAGCTGCAGCTGCGGAAAAAGGTGAGACAGTTACTTTTGAAGCGGTTCAAACCCGTCAAGTTGAGGAAAAAGCTGTAGAAGTACCTGTTTCCAAGACTGAAACAGAACAAGAAAAATATAATCGTACCCTTAAGAAGACGCGTACTGGTTTTGCTGCCCGCCTGAATGAATTCTTTGCGAATTTTCGTCGTGTTGATGAGGAGTTCTTCGAAGAATTGGAAGAAATGCTGATTCTCTCTGACGTTGGGGTCAATGTTGCGACGCAATTAACGGAAGATTTACGCTATGAAGCTCGACTTGAGAATGTCAAAAAAACTGAGGATTTGCAACGCTTGATTATTGAAAAACTTGTGGATATCTACGAGAAGGACGATGTTTACAAGGAGCAGATTAATTTCCAAGATGGTTTGACGGTTATGCTTTTTGTTGGTGTTAATGGTGTAGGTAAAACGACTTCTATTGGTAAGTTGGCACATAAATACAAACAAGAAGGCAAAAAAGTCATGCTGGTTGCTGCTGATACCTTCCGTGCGGGAGCTGTTGCCCAATTGGTTGAATGGGGACGTCGTGTTGATGTGCCAGTAGTGACTGGTGCTGAAAAGGCTGACCCAGCTTCAGTAGTTTTTGATGGTATGGAGAAGGCCCTTGCTGAAGGGGTTGATGTTCTTATGATCGATACTGCGGGTCGTTTACAAAACAAAGACAATCTTATGGCAGAGCTTGAAAAAATCGGCCGTATTATCAAGCGTGTGGTGCCAGAAGCACCTCATGAAACCCTCTTGGCTTTGGATGCCTCAACAGGTCAAAATGCCCTTAGTCAGGCTAAGGAATTTTCAAAAATCACACCTCTTACGGGTCTTGTTTTAACCAAGTTGGATGGTAGTGCCAAGGGTGGTGTGGTTCTAGCCATTCGCCAAGAGTTGGATATCCCAGTTAAGTTGATTGGTTTCGGTGAGAAGATTGATGATATTGGCGAGTTCCATTCAGAAGAATTCATGCAAGGTCTCTTGACTGGATTGGTTTAAAAAGATATTTAAAAAGAGTGAGTACTGGGAAAAGAGATTCACTCTTTTTAACGGTGTCCTCACCTTGAAAAAAGTCGCTATTATTGATAAAATAGTAAGGAAATACGACTGCTTTGGAAAGTGAGCTGTAACTTAATCACTGAATAACCCCTAAGCCATAAAAAGAGATGATTTACTTCTCTTTTTTAAGGTGAGTCATAAGAAGAATTTTAATCTTAGTTTAAGGAGAAGACATGTCTGAACGTGGACTTTTAATTGTTTTTTCAGGGCCCTCTGGTGTCGGAAAAGGAACTGTTCGTCAGGAGATTTTTTCAACACCTGACCACAAATTTGAATACTCGGTATCGATGACCACACGTGCTCAACGTCCTGGTGAAGTTGATGGGAAGGATTATTTCTTCCGTTCGCGTGAGGAATTTGAAGAGCTTATTCGTAATGGTCAAATGTTGGAATATGCTGAGTACGTGGGCAACTACTACGGAACACCCTTGACCTATGTCAATGAAACCTTGGATAAGGGGATCGATGTTTTCCTTGAAATCGAGGTTCAAGGAGCCCTACAGGTTAAGAAAAAGGTTCCAGATGCTGTCTTTATTTTTTTGACACCACCGGATTTGAACGAACTTGAAGAACGTTTAGTTGGCCGTGGGACAGATTCTGAAGAAGTTATTGCACAACGTATTGAACGTGCACGTGAAGAGATTGCTCTCATGAGCGAATACGATTATGCCATTGTCAATGATGAGGTGCCTTTGGCTGCCGAGCGTGTGAAGCGTGTTATTGAAGCGGAACACTTCCGAGTTGACCGTGTGATTGGTTACTATCGTAATATGATTTCAGACAAGAAATTATCAGATAAATAAATTAGAAATAGGTATAGAATTATGATGTTGAAACCCTCTATTGATAAACTTTTGGATAAAGTGCCTTCAAAATATTCATTAGTTATTTTGCAAGCAAAACGTGCCCATGAATTGGCAGCTGGTGCTGAACCTACTCAAGAATTTTCGGCTGTAAAATCTACGCTTCAAGCCCTTGAAGAAATTGAATCTGGTAATGTCACTATCCACCCAGATCCAGAAGCTAAACGTGAATTGGCACGTTTGAAAGTTATCCAAGCGCGTCTTGCTGCTGAGGAAGAAGAACGTAAAATCAAAGAACAAATCGCTAAAGAAAAAGAAGAAGGCGATAAAATCTAAAATCAAAGTCTTGCTTTGGTTTACGAGGATAGGAGGAGCTGAGGCATAGTGTCTCAGCTTCCTTCTTTATGATGCATGTCACTAGCTCAGGATTTCTGGAGTTTAGGAATTCGCTGGTCCAAAGGTGAAGAGAGGAGATATATGGTTTTAGTTGCACAAATAATTGTAGATGTTCCTCTGATGCAGACGGACAGGCCTTATAGTTACCTTGTACCCGAATCCATGCAGGGGCAAATTGCCATCGGTATGAGGGCTCATGTGCCTTTTGGTAAAGGAAATCGTCTCTTGCAAGGGTTTGTTATTGGCTTTGGAGAGCAAGAAAATGTAAGAAATCTGCCAGACTTGAAGCCAATTGCGGAACTTTTGGATTATGAACCAGTCCTTAATCAGGATCAGCTGGATTTGGCTGACCAAATGCGACACACGGTTTTTTCCTATAAGATTTCCATCTTGAAGTCTATGCTTCCGGGTCTCCTTAATTCACAGTATGACAAAGTTATCATGGCAACTGATAAACTGAGCGAAGAGGAGAGGGACATTTTTCTTCAGGGGCGAGATCATATTCTCTTCTCCCAATTGTCGAAGGAACAAGGCCAAGCCATTCCGAGTCTGGTGCAATCTGGTCGTGTAACGGTTGATTACATTGCTAAGGATAAACAAAATATAAAAACGGAGAAGCATTATAGTGTTCAAAGGGGCATTTTAGAGACTCTGGATATTTCGCAACGAGCCAAGAAGCGGATGGAGCTGCGGGACTTCTTGTTAGAAAAGAATGAGTCTGGAAAGTTAGTAGACCTGCATAAACTTTTTTCTCGAGATGTGGTGAAGTTTTTCATTGGGGCTGGAGCTCTAGCCATCACTGAAGTTGAGGTCAATCGTGCTGATAGCTACTTTGAAAAGGTAGAGAAGACGGATTTTCTAGAGCTTAATACTCAGCAGGAATATGCTGTTGAAGTAATGACAGGTCAGATTGGTCATGGTGGGAAGCCGTTCTTGTTGGAAGGAGTGACGGGGTCAGGTAAGACTGAGGTTTACCTACATCTCATTGAGAGGACCTTGGCTATGGGGAAAACGGCTATTGTCTTGGTTCCAGAAATTTCTCTGACGCCACAAATGACCAATCGTTTCATCTCCCGTTTTGGTGACTTAGTAGCAATCATGCATTCAGGTTTGTCAGACGGTGAGAAATTTGACGAGTGGCGTAAGGTTAGGTCTGGTCAGGCCAAGGTTGTTGTAGGAGCGCGTTCGGCTATCTTTGCTCCCTTGGATAATATTGGAACAATCATTATCGATGAGGAGCACGAGGCTACTTATAAACAAGAGTCTAATCCTCGTTACCATGCTAGAGATGTGGCCTTGCTTAGGGCTAAGAGTCATGGAGCTGTGCTTGTACTTGGGTCAGCTACGCCTTCTATTGAGTCGCGAGCGAGGGCTCAAAAAGGAGTCTACCATTTTCTTGAATTGACGGAGAGGGCCAATCCTAGGGCTAAAATTCCACAGGTTGAAGTGGTGGACTTTAAGGATTTTGTAGGTCGACAAGAGGCGAGTGATTTTACGCCCCCTCTCTTAGAGAAAATCCGAGAACGCTTGGCACGTAAGGAACAAGTCGTGCTAATGTTGAACCGTCGTGGCTATTCCTCTTTTGTCATGTGTCGTGACTGTGGCTATGTGGATGATTGTCCGAACTGTGATATTTCACTGACTTTGCATATGGATACTAAGACCATGAATTGTCACTACTGTGATTTTCAAAAAGCTATTCCTCATGTTTGTCCTAACTGTCAGAGTCGCCAGATTCGCTATTATGGGACTGGAACACAGAAGGCTTATGATCAATTGACGGAACTTTTGCCAGAAGCCAGAGTGATTCGTATGGATGTTGATACGACACGTAAAAAAGGCGCTCACGAGAAGCTCCTAGAGACTTTTGGAAGTGGCCAGGCTGATATTCTGCTAGGAACCCAAATGATTGCCAAGGGCTTGGATTTTCCCAATGTTACCTTGGTAGGGGTCTTAAATGCGGATACGTCGCTAAATTTGCCAGATTTTCGTTCGGCTGAGCGTACCTTCCAGCTTTTGACACAAGTGGCTGGTCGTGCTGGTCGTGCTGACAAGGAAGGGGAAGTTATTATTCAAACCTATAATCCTAGTCATTATGCCATTCGTTTTGCACAGCAACAGGATTATGAGGGATTCTATGCCTATGAGATGGCGATTCGACGTCAGTTGGCCTACCCGCCATATTTTTATACGGTAGGGATCACTCTTTCCCACAAGGATGAAGAGTTTGTAATCCGTAAGAGCTATGATGTCATGGCTTATTTAAGAGAACACTTGTCGGACAAGGTGACTTTCTTGGGACCAACACCAAAACCTATTGCCCGAACACATAACCTTTATCATTATCAGATTATTATCAAATATCGTTTTGAGGATAGCTTGGAAGAGGCGCTTAATAGGATCCTCGATATGACTCAGGAACCTGAAAATAAGGATCTACGTTTGATTATCGACCATGAGCCTCAGAATTTTACCTAATTTAGAAAAGGAAGAATATGACAAAAATAGTATTTATGGGAACGCCGGCCTTTTCAGCGACAGTGCTGGAGGGACTTTTGACAGATGAGCGTTACGACATTGTCGCTGTTGTCACACAGCCAGATCGTGCTGTCGGCCGTAAAAAAGAAATCCGCATGACACCGGTCAAGGAAGTAGCCTTGGCGCATGACTTGCCAATCTATCAACCTGAAAAGTTGTCGGGTTCTGAGGAAATGGCACAACTTATGTCACTTGGTGCTGATGGGATTGTTACTGCGGCTTATGGACAATTTTTGCCAAGTAAGTTGCTTGATAGCATGGATTTTGCGGTGAATGTCCACGCTTCACTCTTGCCAAAATACCGTGGTGGAGCACCTATCCATTATGCCATTATCAATGGTGATACAGAAGCAGGTGTGACAATTATGGAAATGGTCAAGGAAATGGACGCTGGTGACATGGTCAGCCAAAAGGCCTTGCCAATTCTGGACCAAGATAATGTCGGTACTATGTTTGAAAAATTGGCAGTTTTGGGTCGTGACCTATTGCTTGAAACCTTGCCTGCCTACATTGCTGGAGAAATCAAACCTGTTCCTCAAGATGCCAGTCAGGTAACGATTTCACCAAACATTAGCCCAGAAGAGGAACGCCTTGATTGGAATAAGTCGGCTCGTGACATCTTTAATCAAATTCGTGGCATGTACCCATGGCCTGTGGCACATACTTTGCTTGATGGCAAACGTTTCAAAATTTATGAAGGAGACTTAGTAGAAGGACAAGGACAGGCTGGTCATATTATCGAAAAAACTAAGAAGAGTTTGGTCGTTGCGACTGGTCAGGGGGCTATTTCGCTTAAGAGTGTTCAGCCTGCAGGTAAACCTCGTATGGCTATTGCTGATTTCCTTAATGGAGTTGGTCGCAATCTTGAAGTAGGTGATGCATTTGGCCAATGATTGGAAAAAAACAGCCCGTGGACAGGCACTTGAAGTCTTAGAAGAAGTCTTCCAAGAAGGTGCTTACTCAAATATTGCTCTCAATGCACATCTGAGCAAGTCATATTTGACTGATAAAGACAAGGCCTTGGTAACGGAAATTGTTTATGGGACCGTAGCTCGTAAGATTACTTTGGAGTGGATTTTAGCCCATGTCATCGAGGACCGAGATAAGCTTGAACCTTGGGTCTACGACCTCTTGCTTTTGAGTCTATACCAGTTGGCCTATTTAGATAAGATTCCAGCCCATGCTGTGGTTAACGATGCCGTTTCTATTGCCAAAAATCGAGGCAATAAAAAAGGGGCTGAGAAGCTGGTGAATGCAGTTCTTCGTAAACTATCTAGCCAGCCATTGCCAGATCCAAGCGAGATTAAACGTGTCAATAAACGCTATTCTGTTCAATATTCCCTACCTGTATGGTTGGTGAAAAAGCTTATTGACCAGTATGGGGAAGAGCGAGCCCTTGCTATTTTTCAAAGTCTCTTTGTTAGAAATAAGGCTAGTGTGCGTGTAACGGATGCGTCACGTTTGGAAGAGATTGCGGAGGCCACTGGAGCTGAGCGTTCAGATTTGTCACCAGTTGGGCTTGTTAAGTCTTCGGGTTATTTTGCTGGGACTGATTATTTTAAAGAGGGGTTATTGACCATTCAGGATGAGACTAGTCAGCTAGTTGCACCAACTTTAGCAATTCAAGGTATGGAAGAAATCCTGGATGCTTGTGCGGCACCCGGAGGTAAGACTGTCCATATGGCTTCATACTTGACGAGTGGACATGTGACGGCTCTTGACCTTTATGATCATAAGCTTGCTCTTATTAAAGAAAATGCACAACGTCTTGGTCTGGCTGATAGGGTTAAGACCCAGAAACTAGATGCTAGTCAGGTGCATAAAGTCTTTCCGACTGCTAGTTTTGACAAGATTTTAGTCGATGCTCCTTGTTCAGGGATTGGTCTCATTCGTCGAAAACCAGACATCAAATACAATAAGGATCTCCAAGACTTTGAATCCCTCAAGTCTGTGCAATTAGATATCTTATCCAGTGTTTGTCAAACCCTACGAAAAGGTGGTATAATAACCTATAGTACTTGCACCATCATAGCAGAAGAAAATCAAGAGGTGATTCAAGCCTTTCTTGAGAGCCATCCTGATTTTGAGCAAGTTGCCTTGGATCATCCATGCAAGGACATCGTGGTCAATGGCTGTTTGGCTATTACCCCCGAACAGTACCTAACTGATGGTTTTTTTATCGCTCAGTTACGTAAGAAGGTCTAGGGTTACAGAGGAGGAAACACTGACGCAAGTCAGAAAGAAAATTATGGAAATATCATTATTAACAGACATTGGTCAAAAACGGTCAAACAATCAAGATTTTGTTAATAAATTTGTCAACAAGGCTGGTGTTACACTTGTCATTGTTGCAGATGGAATGGGGGGACACCGTGCTGGAAATATTGCCAGTGAGATGTCAGTAACTGACCTTGGTCGTGACTGGATTAACACTGATCTTCGTGAGTTGAGCCATATTCGTGATTGGATGATTGCTGCCATCGATGAAGAAAATCGTAAAATCTATGAGCTTGGTCAAAATGAAGAATATAAAGGGATGGGAACAACTATCGAGGTTCTTGCCTTAGTTGATAATGCTGTGATTTTCGCTCATGTTGGGGATTCACGTATTGCCCTTATCCGTAATGGTGAGTATAAGCAATTAACGAACGATCACTCCTTGGTCAATGCTCTTATCAAGGCTGGTCAGTTGACAGAAGAAGAAGCGGCAGTTCACCCACAACGTAATATTATTACGCAATCTATAGGGCAAGCTGCTCCAGTTGAAGCAGATCTTGGTGTTCAACAATTAGAACCGGGAGATTATATTTTGGCCAATTCAGATGGATTGACTAATATGATTTCAATTGAACAGATTATTCATATTGTTAACAGTCCTGGTTTCGTCGAAGAAAAAACCAGTCGTTTAGTTGCCGCTGCCAATGAGGCCGGTGGTTATGATAATATTACCGTTGCTCTCATCAAAGTAGAAAGTGAGGAAGGATAATGATCCAAGTTGGCAAATTGTTTGCTGGACGTTATCGAATCCTTAAGTCTATCGGACGTGGTGGTATGGCGGATGTTTATCTGGCTAACGACCTGATTCTGGATAATGAAAGTGTAGCTATTAAGGTGCTACGTACCAATTATCAAACTGATCAGGTTGCTGTGGCGCGTTTCCAGCGTGAAGCGCGTGCCATGGCTGAGCTTAGCCATCCGAATATCGTTGCGATTCGAGATATTGGTGAAGAAGACGGTCAGCAGTTCTTGGTGATGGAGTATGTGGACGGTTCGGACTTGAAGAAATTCATTCAAGACCATGCTCCATTGTCTAACCAAGATGTTGTGCGTATTATGGGGGAAGTCCTTTCTGCCATGACTCTTGCCCACCAAAAGGGCATTATTCACCGTGACCTTAAGCCACAGAATGTTCTATTAACTAAGGATGGTAGAGCTAAGGTTACAGACTTTGGTATCGCAGTAGCATTTGCTGAAACCAGTCTGACACAAACTAACTCAATGTTGGGGTCAGTCCATTATTTGTCACCAGAACAGGCACGTGGTTCTAAAGCCACTATCCAAAGTGATATCTATGCTATGGGGATTATGCTCTTTGAAATGTTGACAGGGCATATTCCTTTTGATGGCGATAGTGCAGTAACCATTGCACTTCAACATTTCCAAAAGCCCCTGCCATCGATTTTGGCTGAGAACCGTAACGTTCCTCAAGCTTTAGAAAATGTTGTTATTAGAGCAACTGCTAAAAAGCTTGAAAATCGTTACAACAGCACTTTGGAAATGAGTCGCGACCTAGTAACTAGTTTGCATCCTAGTCATAGTCGTGATTCTAAGGTAGTTTTTGATGACATGATGGACACTAAGACCCTGCCAAAGGTTGATTCAGTTCCATCAGTAGGTCCTGAGAAAAAGGCTTCTCCTAAACCATCAGAGCCAATACCGGCTCCAAGCAAACAACCGAGGGAAAAAGCTTCTCTATCTAAAAAGAAGAAAAATCTCTTTTCAACTCTACTCAAGGTTTTCCTAGGCTTAGTCTTTATAGGAATTATCATTTTTGCCTATCTTGTTTTTACCAATCCTGACAATGTTCAGGTGCCAAATGTTGTAGGTCAAGAGTTGTCAACAGCTCAGACGAAACTTGAAAGTGCAGGCTTTAAGGTTGGAGATGTTAATGAAGTCGAGAATGATTCAGTCGATAAGGGCAAAGTTATCAAGACCGACCCTACAGCTGGGACAACGCGTAAAGAGGGAACAAGCATTGATGTCTATGTTTCTTCTGGTAGCAAAGGTTTCACTCTGAAAAATTACAAGGGGAAAAATTATAAGGATGCCATTGAGGATTTAACCTCGAATTATGGGGTTTCCGAGGATCAGATTGATATTCAACATGTCGAAGACGATGATGCTAAAGAAGGTGAAATCCTATCTCAAAGTCCGGAGAAAAACAAGTCCTTCAATCCTAAAGATAGTAAGGCAAAAATCAAGTTCCGTGTGGCAACTCCTAAGACCATAACTATGCCTGATGTGACTGGTTTAACTGTCTCGACAGCAGTCCAAACCTTGAATCGTAAAGATATTTCAAGTAGCAGTATTGAGTATCACGACTATAATACTGGTGTTAAGTTGGATAAGAGTAAGGTACCTAGTAATACAGAGGTACTTTATCAAGACCCACAAGTTGGTACTGCCGTTGATGGTACAGTGATTCTCTATGTTTCAGTTGTAACTGAGAGTTCAAGTATTCAACAGTCAAGCTCAGCAAGTACGACACATTCGTCGTCATCTACAAGTTCTAGTTCTGAAAGTACAGCTTCTAGTACCGAAACAGCTACTGAAGCTACCCACACAGAGCAATAATAAGTTTTGAAATCTTAGATATAAGAGAAAGAGAGGTTTTTTGCCTCTCTTTTTGATTCAATTGCTTGGGGATTTTAAAGTGGTTGCTTGTCAGGAATGGCAGATTCTTTTATAATGAACGCGTCACATAGAGGAGAGGCGCAATGAGAAACCGTAGAAAACTGAAAAAGGTATATTATTAGCTACGATATTGTCATGACGATTCTAGCACTTCTTTCCATAGGGAGAGTGGCTTTTGATTTGGTTGGGTTGATTACTATTGGGAGACACTCTTTTCTATTTATTAATCAGACCATTACCCTTATATTTGCTTTAGATTATATTATTTGTTTCTCCTTGGCACTTCGGAAGCGGATTTTTGTTAAAACGCATGTGTTGGACTTGTTGGCTATTATCCCTTATAATGAAGTCTTCACCTTCCTTTGTTTGTTAAGGGTGGGACGCTTTACTCGTTTGGTAAAAATCTCATGTCTAATTAGTTTAAGTAGTAAGCTTAAGCATATCTCGAATCGTATTAATCGTAGGAATGGTTTTTACTTTTTGCTTTCGGTTAATAGTATTATCATCCTTATCAGTAGTGCTATTATCGCCCGTGTGGAGCATCATAATTTTATAGATGCTATTTGGTGGTCTGTGGCAACAGTTACGACAGTATGTTACGGGGATATTGTCCCTAAAAACTTCGTAGGTAAGGCAGTTGTTGTTGTGCTCATGTTTAGTGGAAATGCTACTCTGGGGTTGTTGACTAACTCTCTTAGTATGTTCAGGTCGCCAAACTGAACGAAAATTAGCTGAGTTTGAGAAGGAGTTGGCTGAACAACGTGCCATTCTTGAGGAAATCAGAAGTACGGTGCTTGCTATGAATAGGAAAATGGATGAGATCGACGACTAGGTTTTCTGTAGATTAAAGACTGTGCTTTCTATAATAGAGGCACTTTTTTGCTCCTATATCCCATAGCTAGTAAGTTCTCAAACCAGGCCTTTTTGTCAATTAGTCCAAAATTTGATAGAATGAACCCTGTATACTTTTATTTGAGAGGTCCTTATGACCAAATTTAATTTTTTCTTAGTGGTGGAGGCTCTTCTTTTAACTCTAGGCTTAATCACCATCTTTAATAATGATATTACCAGTTTTATTTTCATACTGGTTTTGACCTTGTTGGCAGTTCGCTTTTTTAACAAGGAGTCCAAGAGCGACTTTGTCTTGACAATCTGCTTGATTTCACTTTTTCTGGTTTCCATGTGGAATATCTATGTGGTTCTTGCTATCTTAGTGGGTGTGGCCTATGTCATGATTAACCATTTTTCACAGGTCAAGAAAAAGAATCGCTATGCTCTCATTCAATTTAAGGAAGACGACTTGAGTCCACAGGCTGTGCGAAATCAGTGGATTGGGACCCGTATGGAACCTGTCAGTGATCGCTATGACTTTGATGATATTAATATTATCCGTTTCTTTGGGACAGATGTGATTGATTTGACCCAGGTTATCGTTTCAGGTCGAGAAAATGTCGTCATTTTACAGAAACTTTATGGGCCAACGACAATCTTGGTACCAATTGATGTTTCTGTAAAGCTGAATATATCAGCTATCTATAGCTCTGTGACCTTCTTTAATGAAGATGAATACGACCTCCGTTACGAAAGATTGACCTTGCAGGGAGCGGAGTATGAGCATGCCCATCGCACGGTTAAATTGATTCTCAATGTGGGAGCTGGACCAGTGGAGGTACGTCGTAAATGAAGAAACAGTACCTATTTTTAATCCTAACTTATTCAGTTGTTGTTTTAATTGGGGTTACCCTTGTGGTTATGGATAGCTTTAATCTCAACTTTTCGCTGGTTTTCGGTAGTATTTCTCAGGCATTTCACTTCTTTTTTAATATGTTTTTTGTGGTTCTGAGTTTGCTCATTTTACTGTATATTCTTTGGGCCATTGCTAATGATAATAGTATGCGTTCGGTCAATCAGGACTTGCGTCGTATTATCAATAACCAGCCAGTCAAACGTCAGGGAGATATTGAGTTGGACAAGAATATGATGCGTCTATCTCATAAAATGCGTAAATTGACCAAGGATCTGCAAAAGACGGAAAATGCTCAGGCTTTGCAAAGTCGTGATATTCTTAAGAAAGAGCGAGGCCGCATTGCTCGAGATCTTCACGATACTGTTAGCCAGGAGCTTTTTGCAGCTAGTATGATCCTATCTGGTGTCTCTCAGATGGTGGGCCAACTAAGTAAGGAAGATTTACATCATCAGATTCAGGCAGTCGAGGCCATGCTGACAGATGCTCAAAATGATATGCGTGTCTTGCTTTTGCACCTTCGTCCGACAGAGCTTGAGAACAAGACCTTACAAGAAGGCTTGCAGATGATTCTTAAGGAATTAACCGATAAATCCAATATCCGTGTTGTCTACAAGGATATGGTCAAGAAAGTGCCCAAACGTATTGAAAATAATCTCTTTAGGATTGCCCAAGAGTTTATCTCTAATACCCTTAAACATGCCAAAGCTAGCCAAATAGAGGTTTACCTCTATCAAAATAGTCAGGAAATTCAGTTAAAAATGCTAGATAATGGTGTTGGTTATGATTTGAATGCCTCGACTGACGAGATGAGTTATGGGCTAAAAAACATCCAAGAGCGTGTTGATGAAATGGCGGGGACTGTGCAGTTCTTATCAGCTAAAGGTAAAGGGACGTCTATTGATGTTCGTGTGCCAATATTAAGAGGAGAAGACAATGTCGAATAAGATTAATGTGATTTTGGTAGATGACCATGAAATGGTTCGTTTAGGCCTTAAGAGTTTCTTGAATCTCCAAGGAGATGTAGAAGTGGTGGGAGAGGCAGGAAATGGCCGTGAGGGTGTCGATCTTGCCCTGGAGCTACGTCCAGATGTCGTTGTTATGGACCTTGTTATGCCTGAGCTAGATGGTGTTCAGGCGACTTTGGAATTGCTCAAAGAATGGCCTGAAGCTAAGATTTTAGTTTTGACCAGCTATTTGGACAATGAAAAAATTTATCCAGTCATAGAAGCTGGCGCCAAAGGCTATATGCTTAAAACGAGCAGTGCAGCAGAGATTCTAAATAGTATCCGTAAGGTGTACCGTGGAGAAGAAGCTATCGAAACTGAGGTGGACAATAAGATTAAATACCACGATAGTCACCCGGACTTACATGATGATTTGACCGCGCGTGAACGTGATATTTTAGCCCTCTTAGCTAAAGGCTATGACAATCAAACCATTGCTAATGAACTGTTTATTTCTTTAAAAACTGTCAAGACCCATGTGTCTAATATCCTTGGGAAATTAAATGTTGATGACCGTACTCAGGCTGTGGTTTATGCCTTTAGACATCATCTGGTTTCACAGGATGATGAATAAATCTATTTTAGGAGTTGGAAAAGGTTAATTATGGCTGTCCAAATTATCTCTTATTTTGCGAGTCAAAGTGTTTGACTTTATTTCTAGCAACATATATAATTAAACCATCCTAAAACTTTTCTTTTTTCGTATGAGGTTGCTTCAACCTCGAATCGTCAATCTAAGGTCACTTAGATGATGAAATCTCCTAACTCCTAGCAATCGGTTATGCCGATTGTTTTTTTGAAAAAAGTTAAGAAAAGTATTGACAGCCTCCTGATTTTTCTGTAGAATAATAAGAGTCTTTTGGGGTATAGCCAAGCGGTAAGGCAAGGGACTTTGACTCCCTCATGCGTTGGTTCGAATCCAGCTACCCCAGTTCTATCTGAGGGTAGAGATACAGATTATGGTCCGTTGGTCAAGGGGTTAAGACACCGCCTTTTCACGGCGGTAACACGGGTTCGAATCCCGTACGGACTATAAGCACCAGCTAGAGAAAGCTGGTTTTTTTGTGTCCTTTTTGATAAAATAGAGGGGTTGACTGGTCTAAGCCAGACATTTTATATCGCTTTAAAATAAAGAATAAGAAGAATCTAACCTGGTTTAAAACGCATGTTTTGAGATGCCGTCATAGGCTACTTGATAATTCGTTGACTCATGGTTTGATTTGAATAAGGAAGTTAAATGACATATTATAACGTTGGAAAGATTGTAAATACACAGGGCTTGCAGGGTGAACTTCGTGTTTTGTCTGTAACAGATTTTGCGGACGAACGTTTTAAGAAGAAGAGTGTACTAGCTCTTTTTGATGACAAAGATAATCACATCATGGATGTCGAGATTGCGAGTCACCGTAAGCATAAGAACTTTGATATCGTTAAGTTCAAAGGGCTTTACCATATCAATGATGTAGAAAAGTATAAAGGCTGCAGTCTCAAGATTGCTGAGGAAAATCTAACAGATCTTGATGACGGTGAATTTTACTATCATGAAATCATTGGTCTTGATGTCTATGAGGGTAATACGCTAATCGGTCAGGTTAAAGAGATTCTTCAACCGGGTGCTAATGATGTTTGGGTAGTGAAACGTAAAGGGAAAAAAGACCTGCTCTTGCCATATATTCCACCAGTGGTTCTTGATGTTGACGTCGCAGCTGGTCGTATTGAGGTTGAGCTCATGGAAGGATTAGACGATGAAGATTGATATCTTGACCCTATTTCCAGATATGTTTGCTCCCTTAGAGCATTCCATTGTTGGTAAGGCAAAGGATAAGGGGCTTCTAGAAATCAACTATCACAATTTCCGTGACAATGCGGAGAAGGCACGTCATGTAGATGATGAACCCTATGGTGGTGGGCAAGGCATGTTGTTACGTGCTCAGCCAATTTTTGATACCTTTGATAAATTAAATGTGACTAAGCCTCGTGTTATTCTCCTAGATCCTGCAGGTCGTACCTTCGACCAGGCCTATGCTGAGGAATTGTCGCAAGAAGAGGAATTAGTTTTTATCTGTGGCCATTATGAGGGCTATGATGAGCGTATCAAAACTTTAGTGACTGACGAAATATCACTAGGAGACTTTGTCTTAACTGGGGGAGAGTTGGCTGCAATGACTATAGTAGATGCGACTGTCCGCTTGATTCCTGAAGTTTTAGGTAAGGAAGCTAGTCATAAGGATGATAGTTTCTCATCAGGGCTTTTGGAATTTCCACAGTACACGCGCCCAGCTGAATTTCGTGGCATGAAGGTGCCAGATGTACTCTTGTCAGGTCACCATGTTAATATTCGACGTTGGCGTATGGAGCAGAGTTTGCGAAAGACTTGGGAGCGTCGACCTGACCTCTTGGAAAACTACGCCTTTACAGATGAAGAACGTCAAATTTTAGAAGAGATAAAAGTAGAAGGAAAATAAAATGTCAGAAGAAAAGATATATGATATTACTATTATCGGTGGTGGACCAGTAGGCCTTTGGGCTGCCTTCTATGCCGGCCTACGTGGCATGACTGTGAATATTATCGAAAGTTTATCAGAGCTTGGTGGTCAGCCTGCCATTCTCTACCCTGAGAAGAAAATCTATGATATCCCAGCCTTTCCTCAAACGACAGGTGCCGAATTGACAGAAAATCTCTTGACCCAGCTTAAGCGTTTTGAAGATCGTGTCAGCATTCATTTGAAAGAGGAAGTTCAAACCTTTGAAAAAGCAGATGGTATCTTCACGATCGCTACTAGCAAGGGTCAACATTTGTCTAAGGCTATCGTCATTGCTTGTGGAAATGGTGCCTTCGCCCCTCGCCCTTTGGGTGTGGGCAATGAAGAAGATTATGCGGAAAATAACTTGTTCTACAATGTGCATAGCCTGGACCAATTTGTCGGCAAGAAGGTTGTGATTGCTGGTGGTGGCGATTCAGCTGTTGACTGGGCTAATCACTTGGATGGAATTGCTGAGAGTGTGACCTTGATTCACCGTCGTGATGCTTTTCGTGCCCATGAGCATAGTGTAGAGCTTCTTCATCAATCATCAGTTAATGTGATGACGCCTTATGTACCCCTTGAAATCAAGGGTGAAAATGGTCTTGCCCAAAGTTTGACCGTTCAAAAAGTGAAATCAGACGAGCTTGTGGAATTGCCACTTGATGCCCTTATTGTTAGCTTTGGCTTCTCAACCAATAATAAAAACCTTCGTAACTGGAATGTTGACTTTAAACGCTCTAGTGTTACGGTTAATGCTCAGTTTGAAACTTCACAAGAAGGTGTTTATGCTATTGGTGATGCGGCAGAATATGACGGTAAGATTGACTTGATTGCTGTGGGAATGGGTGAAGCTCCTATTGCTATCAACCAAGCTATTCAATATATTGATCCAGACGGTAAGAATCGTCCGGTTCACTCAACATCATTAATTGAAGAATAACTTAAAAAGAAGAGATTAGTCACTCGAAGTGAGCGAACAAGGAGATTTTCTACTATCGCCTATGGAAAGTCTCAAAAGAAGACCTTGTCTTCAATCTAAGGAGAGACTCGTCTCTCTTTTTTCATGTCTAAAAACGTGGTATAATACACCTATGGCTACAACGAAAAGAACGAAAAAAGGGTCGACTTCTAAGAACAGTAAGAAGCGGCTTACAAAAGCAGAATTAGACAGACAGAAGGCGATTAAGCGAATGCTATGGACCTTCTTTTTTGCCTTTGTCTTAATTTTCCCAGTCTTTCGATTGGGTTTCTTTGGGATTACGCTCTATAATCTCTTTCGAGTCTTCGTGGGGAGTATGGCTTATCCCTTAATTTTTGCTATCTATGTTTATCTCTTTGGCTTTAAATGGTTACGTAGACATAGTAACTACGTAACAGGATTTTGGATGGTCTTCGCGGGTCTCTTGTTGGAGTTTCACGCCTATCTCTTTAGTCTAGAACGCATGAGTGGTCTGGATATTTTCCCTGGTACAAAGGACTTGCTTTTTGGGGAACTGGTCAGTGTGCAAGTAGCTCGTTTTGCGGGTGGTGGTATGTTGGGAGCTCTCCTATACCAACCGATTTCCTTCCTCTTTTCAAATATTGGTAGCTTCATGATTGGGTGCTTGATTATTCTATTGGGTGCTTTTATTCTCAGTCCTTGGGATGTTTTAGATATCATGGATTACGCAAAAGGTGTCTGGCAGAGAGGTTCCGAGAAGCGTTTGGAACAAACGGCCAAGCGTCAGGAGAAGAAGGCAGAACGTCAGGCTCAGAAAGAACGTGAAGCGCAAGAACGTGCCGAAGCCGAGCGTTTGGCTGATTTAACTGTTGACGAGGAGACGGGAGAAATCTTAGATGACGCCGCAGAGGAGTTACCACAAGAAACTGAGATTTTTGCACCTGAACCTGAAATTAGTGATTATGCCTCTGAGGACTACTATGATAATCTCCCTCCAGAGGATTATGAGGATTTCCAAGAAGATTATGCACCTTATCCAGAGGATGTGCCAACCGAGGAGTTCCCGCCATCTATGGTTGTTGAGGGAGATGATGCACCTGTCGAGGTTGATTTCACACCGAAGGAGCTCTTACAGTATAAATTACCTCAGATAGATCTCTTTGCACCTGATAAGCCTAAGAGTCAATCTAAAGAGAAAAACATCGTTCGTAAGAATATTCGAATCTTAGAAGATACTTTCAAGAGTTTCAATATTGATGTCAAGGTTGAGCGGGCTGAGATTGGACCGTCTGTAACTAAGTACGAGGTCAAGCCTGCTGTTGGGGTTCGGGTTAATCGTATTTCCAATTTAGCAGATGACTTGGCTCTGGCTCTTGCTGCAAAAGATGTCCGTATTGAGGCACCTATACCTGGAAAATCTTTAGTTGGTATCGAAGTACCTAATTCCGAGATTGCGACGGTTTCTTTCCGTGAACTTTGGGAACAGTCCAAGACGGATCCTAATAAGCTCTTGGAAGTTCCTCTTGGTAAGGCTGTTGATGGTTCAGCTCGTAGCTTTGACCTAGGTCGGATGCCTCACTTGTTAGTGGCTGGATCAACTGGTTCTGGTAAATCTGTTGCGGTTAATGGAATCATCTCTAGTATTCTAATGAAGGCTCGCCCAGATCAGATTAAGTTCCTCATGGTCGATCCTAAGATGGTTGAACTTTCTGTTTACAACGATATTCCTCATCTCCTTATCCCTGTGGTGACCAATCCACGTAAGGCCGCCAAGGCTCTTCAAAAAGTGGTCGATGAGATGGAAAACCGTTACGAACTTTTTAGTAAGTTTGGCGTGCGTAACATCGCAGGCTATAATGCCAAGGTTGAAGACTGGAATGCCCAGTCGCAAGAGAAACAGATCCCCTTGCCTTTGATTGTGGTTATCGTTGATGAGTTGGCTGACTTGATGATGGTGGCCAGTAAAGAAGTGGAAGATGCCATCATTCGCCTTGGACAAAAAGCACGTGCGGCTGGAATTCACATGATTCTTGCCACCCAACGTCCATCGGTTGATGTTATCTCTGGTTTGATTAAGGCCAATGTGCCATCTCGTGTGGCCTTTGCCGTGTCTTCCGGAACAGATAGTCGTACCATTTTAGATGAAAATGGGGCAGAAAAGCTACTCGGACGTGGGGATATGCTTTTTAAACCGATTGATGAGAATCATCCTGTTCGTTTGCAAGGTTCCTTCATTTCAGATGATGACGTGGAACGTATTGTGACCTTTATTAAGGACCAGGCTTCAGCTGACTATGACGAGAGCTTTGATCCTGGTGAAGTTTCAGAGAATGATTTTGGTGGTGGTTCATCCACTAATGGTGGTAGCTCGGAAGGAGATCCTCTCTTTGAAGAAGCGAAGGCCTTGGTATTGGAAACACAAAAAGCCAGTGCTTCCATGATTCAGCGACGTCTGTCAGTTGGTTTCAACCGTGCTACTCGTTTGATGGAAGAACTGGAAGAAGCCGGAGTGATTGGACCAGCTGAAGGCACTAAGCCACGTAAGGTTTTGATGACTCAAGAGTGATGATGGGAAAAGTACTACCCACCATTTACATATGTTTTAAAAATAATAAAAGGATGAGAGAGTAACTGTTTCGGCGCAAATTTTCTCATTCTTTTTTATGTTTAACACAAATCAAAAAGTGTCAAACTGTTCCATAATAACGCTTACAAAACGAACGATTTTTGCTATAATAAAAGGAAAATGAGTAATAAAGATTTAAGGAGTTTTAAATGGACAATTTATTAACCGTTCATTTTCATAGTATGCATGGCGACTATTCGAGATATAGTATGTGGAAGTGGCTAGATGGTTATTGGGGCGAAGAAGCCCATTTTTCTCGTGAGGATGATTTTGGACTGGTGGGTCAGCTCACCTTTCCGGCTAATCGTTTTATTGACTATGTCAATCTCTTGGTTAAGACGGAAGATTGGTCAAAGCAGACACATGATTATCGAATCAGACGTTTCTTGGGGGATGCCCCGAATGCTATTTGGGTGGTTGAAGGGGACCCAACTGTTTATTATTCTAAACAGGCTGCTTTGACGAGTCATAGTTTTGAAGGGCATGATCAGCATGCCTTTGATATGGCTCTTCGTGGACAGGAATTTGATCAAAAGTGGGGATTTCAAGGTTGGTTAGGACATAAGTATGAAAAAGGTTCCACAGAGTTTCGACTTTGGGCGCCACTAGCTCGGCGTGTGCAGCTACTACTTTTTAAAAAAGATAGTAAAAAATCTAAGGTGATTAAGATGAGCCGAGGAACCAGTGTAAATAAGGATTGTCACGAGATGAACACACACGGTGTTTGGAGCGTCTCTGTCGCTGGGGATTTGGATGGGGTAGCCTATCAGTTTCGCGTCTACCATGAGGAGAGTTTCTATCAAGATACTAGAGATCCGTATAGCATTGCTCTTAGCTTAAATAATAAAAAGAGCTTGGTGGTAAACCCTGAGCGTTTGGTTCCTAAGGGGTATCAGAAGGTTACAAGACAGAAGGCTAACTGGCGTAATGCCAACGCCTGCTCCTCTGTTATCTGTGAGATGCATCTGCGAGACTTCTCAATCTCAGAAACATCTGGTGTTAAGAAAGCATATAGAGGGACTTATCTGGGTGCCTGCCAGAAAGGAACTAAAAATGCCCAAGGGGATGTGACTGGTTTTGATTATATCAAACGCATGGGTTACAACTATGTCCAGTTACAGCCGATCTTTGATCATCACAAGACCTATGATAAGAATGGTAATCTTCTCTATAACTGGGGATATGATCCTGAAAATTACAATGTTCCAGATCGTCAGTTTGCGGTTGATCAAAAAAATCCCTTAGCACCAATTTTGGAGCTTAAGAAGATGATTCAGGTCTACCATGAAGCGGGTATTGGGGTCATCATGGATGTTGTTTATAACCACACCTATTCGTCATATAGTTCGCCTTTCCAACTGGCAGTACCGGCTTATTATTACCGTATGCACGACAATGGTTCATTCCAAGATGGGTCAGGTTGTGGGAATGAAACAGCCAGTGAGAAAGAAATGTACCGCAAGTATATGATTGATTCTTTGACCTATTGGGCAGAAGAATTTGGAGTGGATGGTTTCCGTTTTGACCTTATGGGCTTGCATGATGTTGCTACTATGAATGCCATTCGTTCAGCCATGGATGATATAGATCCTAGGATTCTTATTTACGGTGAAGGATGGGACATGGGGATTGGGCTTCCTGTGGACCAAAAGGCCAAGAAGGATAACGCAGCTTTGATGCCTAGAATCGGATTTTTCAATGACAATTCACGTGATGCCGTTAAAGGTGCAGAAGTCTATGGACACATCAGCAATGGTTATGTGTCCGGAGCTCCTTTAGAAGACAAAATTGCTAAGAGTTTACTTGGTAGCCGTGGCTTTGTAAACTACCTCATGCCAGGTCAGGTTCTCAACTATATTGAAGCTCATGACAATTACAATTTGAATGATCTTATGCATCATCTACATCCACATGATTCGCCAGAGAATATTGAAAAACGAATTTACTTGGCTAACGCTCTTAATCTGACTATGCAGGGGATGTGTTTCATGCAATTAGGGCAAGAATTTCAGCGTAGTAAGATGGTTGCAACAGGGGAAGATGGAAATTACACAGAAGCAGATGTTAAGCGTGCTATGAATAGCTACAATGCCCCTGATGAGGTAAATCGGGTGGATTGGAATCAGGTGACTCTTAAGAAAGAATTGGTTGATAAAATTGCCAAATTAATTGAACGCAAGAAAACAGTAGCAGAATTTTCATATCGTTCATATGCGGATATATATGATAATCTCTACGTGACTAAAGCAGACTTTGCTTCAGGTATCGTGGAACTACATATTTCTGGAAAACTGGATGAAACCTTAGTGTTCGATAATATGAAAAAAGATTTGGAGATTTACTGACAAAGTAGTAAAAAAATGATACAATATAGAAAACGCTTACAAATTTGATTTTTGTGGGCTTGAAAGCTCTATCATCGTAAAGGGTTTTCTGGTGTATTTACATATATTAATTTCAATGTTTTACTGCCTTGATATCTCTTATCAAGACGAGTTTAAGTAAGGAGTGATGGTATGAATCTTGATGAAGCCATGTACACGTTTGGAACAGGTGAGAACTTCCACCTTCAGAATTATTTGGGTGTGCATGAATTGGAGGGAGAAGAAGGATTTGTCTTCCGTGTGTGGGCCCCTCATGCTGAGCAGATTCAGGTAATAGGAGATTTCACAGGTTGGTTTGATGAACCTCTGGATATGACTAAAAACCATATCGGCGTTTGGGAGGCTACTTCAGCTCTCCCTGAAGAAGGACAAATTTATAAGTTCTTGGTAAAACGTAAGGGTGGTCAAGTAGTTGAAAAGATGGATCCTTTTGCTACTTATTTGGAACCACGCCCAGGAACAGGAGCTGTCATTCGTAAGCAGAAAGCTAAGAAGTGGAAAGATGGCCTTTGGATGGGGTGTCGCAAACGATTTGGGTTCCAAAAACGTCCGGTAAATATCTATGAAGTTCATGCATCGTCTTGGAAACTAAAAGAGGATGGTCAGCCTTATACTTTCAAGGAATTGAAAGAGGAGTTGATACCATATTTAGTTAAGATGAATTATACTCATGTGGAATTTCTACCACTCATGGCTCACCCATTAGGGATGAGTTGGGGTTACCAGCTCATGGGTTACTTTGCTTTTGAGCATACTTATGGTACACCAGAAGAGTTTCAAGATTTTGTTGAAGCATGTCACCAGAATAATATCGGTGTCTTAGTGGACTGGGTCCCAGGTCACTATACACAAAATGACGATGCTTTGGCCTATTTCGATGGCACACCAACATTTGAATATCAAGATCACGATCGAGCTCATAATTATCGTTGGGGTGCCTTGAACTTTGACTTAGGAAAAAATCAAGTACAGTCATTCCTTATTTCAAGCGCTCTTTATTGGATTGAGAATTATCATATCGATGGTATCCGAGTGGATGCAGTTTCTAATATGCTCTATTTAGACTATGATGAAGGTCCATGGATGCCCAACAAGGATGGTGGTAATCGTAACTTGGAAGGTTACGGCTTCCTTCAAAAACTCAATCGTGAAATTAAAAAACGCTATCCAGACGTTATGATGGTTGCGGAAGAATCAACTGCAGCAACGCCAATCACACAACCTATTGAAGAAGGTGGTCTAGGCTTTGACTTCAAATGGAATATGGGTTGGATGAATGATATCTTAAGATTCTATGAGGAGGACCCTGTTTACCGTCAGTATGATTTCAATCTGATGACTTTCAGTTTCATGTATTGCTTCAATGAAAACTATGTTCTACCATTCTCACATGATGAGGTGGTACATGGTAAGAAGAGTATGATGCATAAGATGTGGGGCGACCGATACAATCAGTTTGCTGGTCTTCGTAACCTCTACGCTTATCAACTCTGTCATCCAGGTAAGAAATTGCTCTTCATGGGATCTGAATTTGGTCAATTCTTAGAGTGGAAACATGATTACCAACTTGAATGGGGAAATCTTGAAGATGAGATGAACCAGAAGATGCAGGCCTTCACTAGTCATATGAATGCTTTCTATAAGGACCACAAGTCTCTCTGGCAGATTGATGATTCTTACGATGGTATTGAGATTATTGATGCGGATAACCGTGCTGAAAGTGTTCTTTCTTTTATCCGTAAGGGTGATAAAGGTGATAAGGGGGATATCCTAGTCTGTGTCTTCAATCTTACTCCAGTGGAACGTAAAGACTTCACTATTGGCTTGCCAATTGCCGGTATTTACGAAGAAGTCCTTAACACTGAGATGGAAGAGTTCGGTGGTGTCTGGAAGGAAGGAAATCCCGATACCCGTACCCAAAAAGCGAAGTGGAAGGATTATGAAAATACTCTTAGCTTCACATTGCCAGCTCTTGGAGCAAGTATTTGGCGTGTTAAACGTCGCTTGAAATAAAGGTTAGATTTAAATGTGTACACGATTTGTTTTTCAGGGATGATAGAAAGAAAGTCGCGGTTGAAAGAAGCTTTTTGACACCCAAACTATTGCTACACTGAGAAACCTACTTTAATTGTCATAATCAGTTTTGACTGATTGTCTCACATTCTTTTGAGGATGGAACTAAAAATCATGAGGGGGACTATTCATGAAAAATGAAATGTTGGCTTTGATCCTTGCTGGTGGGCAAGGAACTCGTCTTGGAAAATTGACCCAAAGTATTGCCAAACCAGCTGTTCAGTTTGGTGGACGCTACCGTATCATTGACTTTGGTTTGTCTAACTGTGCCAATTCAGGGATTAACAATGTAGGTGTCATTACACAGTATCAACCACTTGCTTTGAATAATCATATTGGTAATGGTTCAAGTTGGGGCTTGGATGGTGTTAACTCTGGTGTATCAATTCTTCAACCTTACTCAGCTAGCGAAGGTAATCGTTGGTTTGAAGGTACCAGCCACGCTATTTACCAAAACATTGACTATATCGATAGCATCAATCCTGAATATGTTTTGATTTTGTCTGGTGACCATATTTACAAGATGGACTATGATGATATGCTCCAATCTCACAAAGACAACAATGCAAGTCTTACAGTCGCCGTTCTAGATGTGCCACTTAAAGAAGCTAGCCGTTTCGGTATCATGAACACTGATGCTAATAACCGTATTGTTGAGTTCGAAGAAAAACCTGAAAATCCTAAATCTACGAAAGCATCAATGGGTATTTACATCTTTGACTGGAAACGTCTCCGTAATATGTTAGTTTCAGCTGAAAAGAACGCAGTTGATATGTCAGACTTTGGTAAGAACGTTATCCCAGCTTATCTTAAAACAGGTGAAAGCGTCTATGCTTATGAATTTGAAGGTTACTGGAAGGACGTAGGTACTATCGAATCCCTTTGGGAAGCAAACATGGAGTACATTTCTCCTGAAAATGCCTTGGATAGTCGTAACCGTCAATGGAAAATTTACTCACGTAACGTGATTGCTACACCAAACTTCTTTGGTGAACATGCTCATGTTGAAGATTCACTCGTTGTTGATGGCTGTTTGGTTGATGGAACTGTTAAACATTCTGTACTTTCAACAAATGCACAAATTCGTGAAGGTGCAGTCGTTGAAGATTCAGTGATTATGAGTGGTGCAGTTATTGGTAAAGGTGCAAAAATTAAACGTGCTATTATCGGTGAAGGTGCACACATTTCCGATGGTGTGGAAATTGACGGTACAGAAGAAGTGCAAGTCGTAGGATACAATGAAGTAGTGGGGGTACCAAAAGATGAAGATTGATAAATATTCTGCAATTCTAGGAAATACCGTAGGATTCCATGACATGGATGGCTTGACTGATCAACGTCCTATTGCCAGCCTACCATTTGGTGGAAAATATCGCCTCATCGACTTCCCGTTGTCTAACTTGGCTAATGCCGGTATCCGTAGCGTCTTCGGAATCTTCCAAAACGAAAACATTAGTTCTGTCTTCGACCATATTCGTTCAGGTCGTGAGTGGGGTTTGTCTACTCTCCTCAGCCACTACTATCTTGGTATCTACAATACTCCAGTTGATAGTTCAACTGTTGATAAAGAATACTATCATCAAATTTTGACCTACCTTAAACGTTCAGGCTCAGACCAGACTGTAGCTCTTAATAGTGATGTTTTGGTAAACATTGATCTTAACCAAGTTTTCCACCTTCACAATGTAACAAAACAAAAAGTTACTGTAGTCTACAAAAAACTTCCTAAAGAACTCATTTCAGATGTAAACAGCATTTTGGATATTGATGAATCTGATAAAGTGCTTAAGCATGAGCTCTTCCAGGGTGGGAATAAAGAAGTTTACAATATGTCTATAGACATATTTGTCGTGGATACACCATTCTTGATTGAAAAATTGGAAGAAGAAGCTGCTAAAGAAGAGCCACGTAAGCTTCGTTATGTGCTTCGTGATTTGGCAGTTGCTGAGAATGCTTTTGCTTACGAGCACACTGGTTACCTTTCAAATATCCACTCAGTGAAATCGTACTTTGATGCCAACTTGGATATGTTGGAATCACAAAAATTCTATTCACTTTTTGCACCAAACCAAAAAGTTTATACAAAAGTTAAAAATGAAGAGCCAACATATTATGCAGACTCTTCTGAAGTTAAGGTTTCACAATTTGCATCTGGTTCGATCGTACGAGGTAAAGTTGAGAACTCAGTGATTTCACGTAATGTTTACTTATCTGAAGGATCTAGTGTTAACCATTCGATTATCTTCCCACGTGTTAAAGTTGCTAAAGGTGCAACAGTTAAATATGCTATTGTGGATAAAGATGTTGAAATCGCCGAAGGTGTTACGATTCGAGGTACAGAAAACAATCCAGTTGTCATCAAAAAAGGTAGCGTTGTAACAGAGGATATTGTACGATGAAAATTTTATTTGTAGCAGCAGAGGGGGCACCTTTTGCTAAAACTGGCGGTTTGGGTGACGTTATCGGTGCTCTTCCTAAATCTCTAGTCAAAAATGGTCACGAAGTAGCCGTAATTCTCCCATATTATGATGTGGTTTCGGCTAAATTTGGCAATCAAGTTGAAGACCTTGGCTTCTTCTATACAAATGTTGGTTGGCGTCGTCAATATGTCGGTATCAAGAAAATTGTTCGTGATGGTGTGACCTTCTTCTTCATTGATAATGAGCAGTATTTTAATCGCGGTACGGTATACGGTGAGTGGGATGATGGTGAGCGTTTTGGTTTCTTCCAAATGGCTGCCCTTGAGTTGATGGAAAAAGTGGACTTTATTCCAGATATTCTCCATGTTCATGACTACCACACAGCCATGATTCCATTCCTTCTTAAGGAAAAATACCATTGGATTCAAGCTTACCAAGGTATTAAGACGGTCTTCACTATCCATAATATTGAGTTCCAAGGTCAATTTGACAGTGGTATGCTTTGGGAAATCTTCGGTGTTGGTTACGAGCGTTATGCAGACGGTACGCTCCGTTGGAATGACTGCCTCAACTGGATGAAAGCCGCCGTTCTTTATGCAGATCGTGTAACAACAGTTTCTCCATCTTATGCTGGTGAAATTCAAACACCTGAATTTGGTAAAGGTCTTGATCAAATCATGCGCATGGAATCTGGTAAGTTGTCTGGTATTGTTAATGGTATCGATACAGACCTCCTTGATCCAGAAACAGATACTCACATTCCTTATCATTTCTCAGTGGATGATTTGTCAGGTAAAGCCAAAGACAAGGCAGCTCTTCAAGAGCGTGTTGGCCTCCCAGTTCGTGAAGATGTTCCATTGATTGGTATTGTATCACGCTTGACTGACCAAAAAGGTTTCGATTTGGTGGTTAACGAACTTCACAATATTTTGCAACATGATGTTCAAATTGTTCTTTTGGGTACTGGTTATAGTGGTTACGAGAATTCTTTCTCTTGGTTTGGTCATGCTTATCCAGAGAAAATGTCTGCCAATATTACCTTCAACCTAGAGTTGGCTCAACAAATTTATGCTGGTTGTGACATTTTCCTTATGCCTTCAGCTTTTGAACCATGTGGGCTCTCACAAATGATGTCTATGCGCTATGGTACCTTGCCAGTGGTTAGTGAGGTTGGTGGTCTTCGTGATACTGTTGAACCTTTCAACCCTGTAACGGGATCAGGTACAGGCTTCTCATTTGGTAACTTTTCAGGTTACTGGATGGTTCAAATCCTTGAAAAAGCTCTCGATGTGTACAAAAATAATACTGATTCTTGGAAACAACTCCAGCACAATGCTATGACTCGTGATTTCTCATGGGATACAGCAAGTTTGGCATATGTTGATTTGTATAAACAATTAGTGTAATACAAAGGTAACTTTTCTCGAAAGGGAAAAGTTATTTTCATGTAAAAAAGTTTAAAAGCGCTGTAACTGCGGTTAGAAAAAACAAGATAGTCGCCCAAATCTTGTTGCTAAAGCAAATGAGAGAGGCGCTATCTAGAAGTATAATTCCCCCTTATCCTATTATTTACCCTATAAGATGTCTATCAAAGGTATAGAAGTATAAGAAAGGATTTCTATGCAATTCGAAAATTTAACAAAAGGACAATTTATCCGTGATTTTAAAGATACGCTCCACCAAGAACAGTTGATTAGAGTAGCTAAGGCTACACCAACCGAAATCTTCACAGCCTTGGCTGGTTTGATTCGTAAGTATTACACTGACACATGGATTGAACGTAAGCATGCACTTTCAGACAATCAAGAAAAGATTGCCTTCTACTTCTCAATCGAATTCCTTCCAGGTCGTATGTTGGAAACTAACCTCCTCAACCTAGGTATTCTTGACCTTGTTAAAGAAGGTTTCGCAGAACTTGATATCGACTTCCGAGAAGTAGTAGAAGCTGAGCATGACATGGCACTTGGTAATGGTGGTCTTGGTCGTTTGGCTGCTGCCTTCATGGATTCACTTGCGACTACTGGTTACCCAGGTTTTGGTAATGGTCTTCGTTACCGTTATGGACTTTTCAAACAACGTATTGTTGATGGTTATCAAGTTGAATTGCCAGATAGTTGGTTTGGCTCAACAGGGAATGTTTGGGAAATACGTAAAGACCATGATATCGTTGATGTGAAACTCTTCGGTGATGTTGTCCTTGAAAGCAATGAAGAAGGTCGCTTCATTCCAACTTATAAGAACGCTCAAGTTCTTCGCGCTGTGCCTTACGATGTGCCACAAATCGGTTATCAAAATGGTGTGATTAACAACCTTCGTCTTTGGGATGTTGAAATTCCTGAAGAATATGAGTTGGATTACCCAACATTGGAAGCTCGCCGTCGTGTGAAAGATATTACAGCCATTCTTTATCCCAACCTTAGTTCTCGAAACTTGCAACCGTCTTCTAGAATGTTATAATGACCTATAGGTATGAGCATCAAAAAGGAGGGAATTTTATGGCTTTACGTAGCCAATTAATTACCAAGGAGTTTCCAGACTTAGATAGGGTGGAGCGTCTAAACAATGAGGCCTTTCCAGAAGAAGAACGTATTCCTTTGAGTGAGTTCTTACAACTAGATGGTCGTGATGATTATCATTTCTTTGCCTTTTATGACGAGGATGATTTTGTTGGATTTGCCTCAGTTCTATACAATGCCAAAGTTTTTTATGTGAGTTTCTTTGCCATTGTCCCTCAAATGCGGAGTCATGGCTACGGAAGTGAGATTATTGATAAACTGGTAGAGTTTTATGGTCCATCTCGTTCTATGGTTTTAGAAGTTGAGCGTTTGGATGAACCCAATGACAATCCAGAACAACGAGCGGCGCGTTGGGATTTCTATAAGCGTAATGGTTTCAAGACGTCCAATGCTTTCTTGGAGTATGAGGGTTTGAGTTTTGAGATTCTCTATCGTGGAGATCACTTTGACGAAGAAGCCTACAGAGAGATATTTTATAAGCTTCAGGAAAATGCTTATTTTGACTTCAGTATTAAACATCGTTGCTTGAGTGATTTATAAAAAATTGAGTTAAACAGGTACTATT
>ERZ773006.71-NODE-71-length-58596-cov-5.78694_pt1 | contig 58596 bp, 54 predicted proteins | sample MGYA00580843_ERZ773006 | MGnify/ENA primary metagenome ERZ773006 (study PRJEB29015, sample SAMEA2738011) | human oral metagenome | biome: human oral; feature: human-associated habitat; material: dental | place: China | collected 2052 ...
CATATGTTTAATAAAGTTATTTTGATTGGACGTACTACGTCTGATGTTGATTTACGCTACACGCAAGGTGCAAACCAAAAGGCTGTTGGTCAAGTGTCACTTGCAGTCAATCGCTCATACAAGAGCGCTAATGGTGAACGTGAGGCAGATTTTATCCGCCTTGTAATCTGGGGAGAGCAAGCTGAACGCTTTGCGAACTGGATTAAAAAAGGTTCATTAGTGAATGTTGAGGGTGAGTTACGTACTCGCTCCTACGATGACCAGCAAGGTAAACGTGTCTACGTGACCGAGGTACTTGTTCAACGCTTTAACAACTTGGAGAAGCGTGACGATAACCAAGGTCAAGCGAACAATGGTTTTGGAACATTTGCAGGGGAAGTTCCTTTTGCTGATGAAGATTTACCATTCTAAAATAAATAACTTAGTAACTTAATGGAAAGATAGATAAAGAGATAGGATACACTTACCCTGTCTTTTTATTTATCAGTGGAGGAAAAAAATGAGAAATGAGCTAGTAAAAAAAATTGAGTCGAAGATTTCTGAAATCAAAAGCGATAGCACAAGAAGTTTATCAAAAGGTCAACTTGACCTACTTGTCAATACAAATGCGTCAACACGCGCATTGGAGGACTTCCTTGAGGATGTTACTTTCGTAGTCAAGTACCAGTAATGAGGTGGTTTTATGGAAATGGAGCTACCAATATTAACTGAAGAAAACTACTATGATGATGTATTCTATATGTCTAATAGTAGGTTCAAGGAGTATATGGCTTGTCCTTTAAGGCAACAAGCTATTGACCTTGGATTCTGGAAAGGAAAAAAGTCTTCGGATGCACTTTTGCTGGGAAACTATGTTCACTCTTACTTTGAGAGTGAAGAAGCTCATGCCAGGTTCTTAGAAGAAAATGGCTCAGAGTTGATTTCTACCAGAGGAGCAACCAAAGGACAGTTAAAAACCTCTTTTAAGATAGCTGACACTATGATTAAGACCTTAGAGAAAGATGAATTGTTTAATGCGATTTATCATGGAACAGAGGATGATGTTGTAGTTAAGGAAGCTATTCTTACAGGTGAGTTGGCAGGTATCCCTTTCAAAGCAAAGGTTGATAGTCTGAATATTTCTAAGGGTTACTTTGTCGATTTAAAGACAATGGAATCCATTCGGAAAGAAACATACTCACCTACTCTTAAAACGTACACGAAGCAAGCTATCTACAACATTGTAGAATATAGCTATCACATGCAGATGTACGTGTATAAGCAGCTGCTGGAACAACAATACGGATATGATTTCACACCGTATATTGTGGCAGTCAGCAAAGAGGGAGTCCCAGACAAGGAAATTCTTGCTATGACAGATGATATCCTAGAGGTAGGCAGAGAACAATTCGAGGCACACTCTGAAATCATTCGTGATGTGTTTCTGAACTATGCTACGCCAAAAGGTTGTGGGCATTGTGATTTTTGCTTAACTCATAAGAAATTAGAACGTGCGATCACGCTCGACGAACTACTAGAAAATTAAAATTGAAACCTATCCAGTCATAAGGATAGGTAGGAGGAAGAAAGATTATGAACAATACTAATGCAAACTTTGAAAACAACACTGATTTACTTCAACGTTTAATCGACGCTGAAGTCGCTTTAAAGGTAAAAGAGAACCTTGAAGGCTCGACACCTGTTGAGAATACAGATGAGTCTGAGTTATTTGAGGCTCTTGCGCGTGCGCAGGCCAACTTTGACCAAGTTAAGAAAAGCGGGAAAGCTAATATTCCTACTAAGTCTGGTTCAAATTATAGCTATAACTTCGCTAAATTGAGCGATGTGTTAGCTGCAACTATCCCAGCACTTAATGCTGAAGGTGTTTACTTTAGTCAGCATCCTAACTATTCATTGAATGGTAATGGAGCAATGGTGACTATCGTAAGCACACTTAGTCACAAGTCTGGCGCTTCAATTTCCCATGAGAGCATTCCATTATTCTATAATATGAATGATGCGAAACAAGCAGGCTCAGTAATGACTTACTTACGTCGTTACGGTGCTTGCCAACTCTTAGGAATTGAGGGCGACGACGATGATGACGCTCATGTAGCAACTATGAACAACTCTTATAACAACTATAAGAGCAAACAAACAGATGCTAAACAACAGGGGCAACGTCAAATGCCACAAGCACCTCGTCAACCACAAGCGCAGGCTAAACCTAAACCAGTTGCATCTACACCTAAACCAGTAGAACAACCAAAGCCAGAGCCAACAGAGCCAAGTAAGTCAGTTGAACCAGTTGCAGAACAAATTGCTGAAAAAACTGTTGAACCAAAACCAGTAGAACAAGTGGCAACACCACAAACAACTACTGAAGCAACAGAACAAGCACCTGTAACTGAATCAAAGGCAACAGAAACAGTTACTATCCCACAAGCGCCTAAACGTGATATGAGCGCAGTCTTTCAGAGTGGTTTAGAGAGTGCCAAAGCCTTTGGTGCTACTGAAGAACAACTCGCAGAATGGACTGCAATGACTCATGAAGAAGCAATTCGTGAAATGAGTACATTCGTTCGCGATAAAGCAAGTGGTAAGTAATATTAGTATATGGAAAGAAAGACTATGCAAGTAAATTCACGCGCATAGTCTTTTGGTTTTATAAAGAGAGAAACCTATCAAGTCAGAAGGATAGGCAGGAGGAAGAAAAATGAAAGAAACAGAATACACAAAGAATATTCAAGCAGTAGATAGCATGAGTGATACAGCATTGCTTATCACGATGCTAAGAGCAGTAACACACGGACGGCTAACAGAAACTAAAGCACATGATCTGGCCAGAGAAATTGTCGAGGATAAAACCTTCTTTTCTCGCCTAGATACTATTTCTGTACCAGAGTTTATGGAGCTTGGTCTTGAAGAACAAGAGGCAGTAGCACTTGTTTCGATGGCTGAAGTTCTAAAACGCTCATTGATTAAGAAGTCAGAGCGAGAATCTGTTTACAGTAGTGAACATTTAGGTAAGAAACTGATTGCCCAGATTGGCCACAAGGAGCAAGAGCATCTTATGGCAATTTATCTGAACAATCAGAATCAAATTGTAGACGAACGTGTCATTTCCATCGGAACTAGGAATCGCTCACTTGCATCACCGTCAGATATTCTACGGTATGCATTGAGATGCAATGCGTCCTCTATCATTGTGGCGCATAATCATCCGTCTGGTTCTGTTACTCCAAGTGGAAACGATAGAGATTTCACTAGAGCTATTATGGAATGCTGCAAACTGTTTGAAATAGTACTTCTAGACCATGTTGTAGTTGGTAGAGATACCTACTATTCGTTTAGAGAGAAAGACTATCTGTTTGATTAAAGGAAGTCCGTAAATACGGATATGGAGGAAGAAAAATGAATTATATCGAACTACAAACTCTGTACTATCAGTTAATGGTACATAAAATGACAATGTTGTTTTTGGGATTGCTTATCTTTTTTGTGATCCGAAGAACATTCCAAAATAAAAAAGTGTTTAGACTGTTATCTATCACAGTTCTAATCATCCCTTTTTCTATCATGGTGATTTCAATGTCTATCTTAGACTACTTACGCCATTAAGGAGGGGATGATATGGCTATGACAGATTTAGAAAAAGCGAAGTGGCTTAAAAAGAACTATCGAGACTATGCTCTTGAATGGTATCTTTCAGACCACGCGCGTCTGAATGCTATCTTCCGGAAAGAATATGACAAATATATTTCTAGCCTGAATAACCAAGTTGTAGAAGAGCAGCAATCTCAAATCAATCTGATTAAGGAGAGAATGTTGTCAGCATACAAAGAGGTTTACGGTTCTGACTATCTTGTAGATACGTTAATTGACCGTAGAGGCACTTTTGAAAGAGTACAGAAAATCAGAGAACTTTGGTCACCTGTACTGGCTCATTAAGAGGAGGAAGAAATGGAACGAAAACAACAGATAGAACTTGTCTATCGTTTATGTCAGAGAAAAAACTTCTCTTATTATCACATGGTAGATAACTATAACGGAACTGGAATGGTGCTATTTACTGCATATAACGCAGATAGCATTCCTATCATCCGTTATAGCTTCTACCCTAGCGAGGTTAGTGACGTTACTAATTTCCTAGACAGCTTGTTGATTGAACGAGCTGAAGAAAAGAGAAAGTTTTTATCTTTTACCTTTGCAAATAAGGTAAAGAAGTAGTTGATAAATAGAAACCTATTGGAAGGATAGGTAGGAGGAAGTTATATGCTACATTGTACTTACTATGACGATGAACGCTCACGTAGAGCGTCTAAGCGAAGATACACAAAATTGCTCGATGCAGGATATAGTGTTGTCCTGCACAAACTAGATGATGATGATTTTGATAACTTTGAAAAGCTCAGAATAAACCCATTTGCTCATACAGATGAGGATTGGGAATTCATTATCTATGATGATGTTTCTGGTAAATTCTTTATTAACGGTATGGATGAACTCTATGCTAAAGATATGCCAGATTATTTTCGGCCAAGAAAGGAACGTCGTCTCGCTTTAGAGGTTGCGCTGGAGCGCGCCTACTCGTTTGGAATGTAATGTTAGATGGAAAGAAAGACTATGCGCGTGATGATATAACACTTGCATAGTCTTTTGGTTTTAGAAAGTCTGCATCAGCAGATATGGAGGAAGAAAGAATGTTTACAGAAGATAAATACTACAAGAATAACAACACTGGCCACATGATCCAAGTTTACGCAGAGTCTGATATAGACGTAACTTCCAACCCAATGAGTTTGGATACTGCGTTTAACTTCAATATTTTTCGTAGAGGGTACGAAAGCATGCAAGAACACTCTTACAAAGGAGTAGATGATTGGTTTGATGCTCAGACGAGCGAAGGCGCATACTACTTATTGAAAGAGCAAGCAGGTCTAGAAGGGAAAGTCCTTAAAGATTTTGTCAATATGCTTTGTACCACTTTGGATAAAGTAGGGATTATCGCCTTTCCTATCCGAGTATATGAACAAACCGACAAAATCACTTATTATTTAGGTGAGTGGTTTGACCGTAGACATGGTATTTTAGTTGGGTTTGCATGGCAGACTAAAGAGAATATTTGCAAAGAATATGGTTGTGAACGGATTACAGATGAACTCCGTCAGAAACTTACTTCTAATGTAAAGCAGACTCTTAAAGACTATTCTAACTATTGTAACGGTTATGTTTATGGTTATAACCTTTTTGACCGTAACGGAGAGGAAATCGACGGAGGCAGTGGTTTTATCGCTGATAACGAGGAAGAATTACTAGGGGATATCATCCAGTACCTTCCATCAGATATTACCGATAATAATTTTGTAGAAATGTCAACTGAAGAAATGGAGAAAGCAGTAGTATAAGCTACTGTACGGAGGAAAAAACAATGAAATTTGAAAAACTAGCAGAATTATTGGCAGAAAAAGGCGTAAAATTTGTTTGTCAAGATAGTCGAATCAATGATTGGACTGTTTGGACACCAGATAACGATTTTACAAACTACATTTATCTGGAAAAAGACCATAGACGAATTTACTTAGACATCGTTACACGTTGTCAAACATGGTGTCATAAAGGGGTATCTCTTACTGAACTATGTAAAATTCGTTCATTATTAGAGAGTATTAGAGCGGACAAGGAAGCAATTCCTTTTGTGGAATTAGTCCGTCATCTCATTGATGAAAATGGTGGCTGGTCTGACTATGTTAAGGCAGTGATCCAGATTGAGAATGAGCAAGCATCGCCAGAAGCTATTGAGAGAGCTTATGACTTTTTCGTAGAAGCTGATGATTGTACTCTCATTAGTCCAATAATTGATGAAGTAGTTTCAAATGCTGAAGTTAGTTTACATGAAGCAGTAGCATAAGCTACTGTATGGAGGAAGTTAAAAATGGTAAATTTATTAAAAGGAAGAAAAGACTTGGAGAAAGCACCAGCTTTCCCTAAGTTTACAACGAAAGATGACGTACACAGTAAATTTAAGAAACTGGTACGTTACTATAACAAAGTTATGGATATCAGCTCAGTTAATTTAGAAAACGTCCTTGACGGATTGGCTGTTGATTATCAATATTATCACAATAAACCAGAAGATTATTCTGGTTACAAAAAGTACGACCTTGACCTTAACCAAATTCCAGAGAATGCTTATAAAAATGTTGTATCTATCCTTAGAAGAAGAGCAAAGATTGAAGAGTTTGATTTTGCATTTGTCAAAGTTCTTATGAATAAAGAACAAGACCAAGTATTTGCAATCGTACCTCGACTTGCCTTTTCAAAGGAGTCCGAATTTTATGGCATGCACAAAAAAACTGGATATCATTTTGTAGGCTTTAACTCAGTAGGTTATGCCTTGCTTAGAAGCAAGATCGCTGAACTTAAAAAAGAAAAAGGCTACGACTTTGAGGGGGCAGTTAATCATATTGCCTTTGTGGAGCATAACTTTATTTTGAACCAGAAATATTCAAGACAAAGTAGTGCAACCATCGCCACTATCCAGACGGATAAGAAATACCAAGATAGCGAGTTGAATAAGAGTACAATCTTTAATCAACTAGGCTTTCGTAAGGTAGAGGTTGACACGCAGAAGTATGAGGGTAAAGAGTTCGACTACAATCTTTTCAGAAAAGTCGAAGAGGACTTTGAAGAAATCTGTAACAAACTACCTCACGCATCTGCTCAACCAGAACTGAAGTTCAGGAAGTTGGGCAAGCACAAGGCTACTGGTTTATATGCACCATTCCTTAACATTCTTGCAGTGGACGTTCGTAACACTGAAAGTTTTATCCATGAATACGGTCACTACTTAGACTATAAGCATGGTGCTAAGGAAAGTTATTCTTTAAGAGATGATTTTGAGCATATTATTACTTCTTATAGCAATAATTTCAAAATCACCTACCAAAAGAAAGAAGATGAACTCCTTACTCGTTTGATGAAAGCGAGCAGAGAGTCAGCTTCAGGTACTAGTATTGTTTCGCTAGTGGAGAAACGTTTGTCAGCAGAATTGGAACTATTGAAGAAATCTAACAAAATGTTTGACTACTTCACCACGCCGACAGAAATCTTTGCGAGAGGGTTTGAACTTTGGGTATTTGAAACAATTACCTCAAAATCTTCATTGCTGAAGAGTATAGAAGAATACTCTAATCGCATTGAGTATGTTTCTTTCAATGGGATCAAAGAAAGTCTATTTGCTTTCTTTGCTACAATCTTCCCAGAAGAAACAATCCAAGAAAACAGTTTTGCAGCAAGCAGAACTATTCGCACACCCAAGCGTGAATGGACGTTAGTTTCACCTACTAATGTAGGAGAACAAATGAGCTTATTCTAGTCTGGGTTAGAGTATTGGATTTTGAGTAACAGGGATTATCCTTGTTGCTCTTTTTTTATTATTTTTTTGCACAAATAGTTGCCTTATGGCATACATTATGATATAATACTTATATAGAGAAAGGGAAGGGTAAAAAGCCTTAGAGGAAGAAAAGATGAAGAAAAAACTATACTTTATTGTTACAACATTAAATGGATATGTCATTGAACGTATAAAACTAGCAGACTATGAAAAAGAATCAGTTGATGAAATCATCGACAAATTATATAGCGAAAACTTTACTTCAAAGAATATTGGAGAATTTAATTATGTTGATGACGTGGCAGGAAATGTAGATGATATGGAGTCTTTTATCAAATACAGGAACAATCGTAAGTGTGAAGATATTAGTAATCTTAATTTTTCAATAAAAGAAAGTTATTATATCGAAACACATCACACTGATATTGGATATTACCCTAATTTTTATGTTGGACTTGAAGCGAAATAACTATTTAAGGAGGAAGAAAAAATGGGGTTTGGAAAAAGCAGATACAACGCATACAGAAAACGTAGTTTTAATCGTAGTGATAAACAACGTCGAGAGTATGCACAGGCAATGGACGAACTGGAACAAGCCTTTGACGAGTTGGACGGTTGGTACTTATCTAGCATGAAAGATAGTGCTTATAAGAATTATGACAATTATCAAGTCCGTCTATCTAATCACTCGGCAGATAATCAATATCACGACCTAGAGAACGGATACTTGATTGTCAATGTTAAGGCTAGCAAATTGAACTTTGTAGATATTATCGAGAATAAGTTGGATAAGATTTTGGAAAAAGTCGATAAACTTGAACTTGATAAATACCGTTTTATCAACGCTACCAATCTGGAGCATGATATTAAATGCTATCTCAAAGGTTATAAGACAAAAAAAGAAGTAGTATAGTGGAAGGATAGAAAAGGGGGTAAATAAAATTTTACATTTAGTTCAAACTATCGAGGTTGAGGATTTCAATGTTCAATCAAAAGAAGGCAATCATCTCTTTATTGATGGCTATGTAGGTTGTTATTCGGACTATGAAGGCTGTACTTCTATGGAACATATTAAAGGCATGATAGAAGTCGGTGTAGAAGGAGACAAAATTACTCATATTTTATCAGAGGATTTAGAACACATTAGCAGCGAATATGACGGCGCTGAGTGGGATGATATAATCTTAGAATTGGAAGATACGCTTAGAATATGTTTTAGAATTGTTTCAGAGCAATCAACTTTATAATTTTGTTTATAAATCTAATCTTGCAGATATAAACTACTGGAGTGGGTTATATATCACCAAAAATAGGAAAGGGGAAAGGGGAAATATGAGTTATAAGTGTAAGCTACTTAAAAATAAATTACCTAAATCTGAAGTACAATATTATGAAAAAATGAATCGTGGTTGGTTCGTTAAAACCACGGATTGCTTATATGTTGAGTTTGAGGATGGCACTTCAACAACCTATATTATTTTTGAAGGACGTTTTACGAAAGAATGTATGTGTAGGGATTGTGGTTCATATTATGAAATCAATCTAGGTACACAGTTGATTAAAATTCCTAAAGAAACGGTATAAAGGAGGGTATAAAAAAGAAACAATGAGAAATCATTGTTTTTTTAATTTATTTACACGCGCATCAATTAAGATATTTCTTATTTTAAAAAACCATAATGTACTCTTTTAATTGTATCTTATATAAGAAAAGTGCAATTTTTTGTTTACAGTATGATTTATCGTTGATATAATGGGGTTATGGAAAAATTGGTTATAAAAAATAAAGAGAATATAAATCAGACCTTATTTGTTGATTTTTTTAAAAGTTCTAAAAATGATATTTTACCAGAAATTGATTTGAAATCTGACAATATCCCTAAAAAAAATTTTATAAACGAAATGAATTATGCCTATTTATTTGCATTTGATGGGAATAGTTACTTATCTGTAGAACAGTTAAGAAAACTTCAGGAAAAAGTTCTGGGAAACTTTAAGGAAATATATCCTTTTGCAGGATCAAGTATTGAAATCAGTAACTCCCCTTATAATTTCCTGCTTGTGGAGGTTAAGGAAGAATGTTTAATTCTAAGTAAATTTACTATCAATTTGGTTGCTTTTAGTGAGGATGAGGATGGAGAAGTAAAAAGTTATTTTCTGTTTGAAGAAAAGGATAAGCATATTTTATTTTATGAAAGTCTTGATGTAATGTTTGTAAAAGATAAGCATTATAAACCTGTACGTCTAGGATTCGGTGGGATAGGGGCTACTGAAATGAAAGAAACAGTATTTAAAGGAATGCCGCTATTTTATCAAGTAGAGGATTTTGAAAGGGATAAGGTTAGAGATTGGCCAACAACTCTAACTTATGGCGACCTACTAAGAGCGCAGAGAGATTCGCTGAATAGAAAAGAACTATTACAAAAACATTTAAAAAAGGCAAGTGAACTAGATGGAGTCATAAATTTCAACAAGTTTACAGTAACAGAAGTCTATACATTAGTAAAAGCAGCCACCGAGTTTGAAGAAAAAACTTTTATCAATTTTGTTAAGTGGTTTAGAGAAAAAGGAAGGTATATAAAGATTTTTTCTTATATCCCATATAAATTTAAAAATTATCGTTCAGAGATAATGATTGCTTTTGTATTGGATTCAATAGGAGAAAGTGGAATTTATGAAGATGATGACATAGCTTTAGATGATACTTCTTATTATTTAGCAAGAGATTATATAAGAATGTGCAGAATGAGAAGAAGAAAGGTGAAAATTGATTTTTCATCAAGTAGAAAATTAGAAGAAAAGCATGATAAGCTATTTGCATCTATTGAAAACAAAAACTTAAAAGAAAGACACGGAAATTCAAAATTTGAAATATATGATGAATATCGTCCTTTGATAGAAGCTGTTAAAAAGCATAGCAATCCTCTCAAATACCTCAAGAGGCCGGTTGACTTAATAGTTGAAGGTAATAAGATGGGGCATTGCGTCGGTTCTTATATTGGAGCAGTAGAGATGGGAGAGTGTGTTATTTTAACTGTTGATTTAGATGATATTCATTATACGTTAGAAGTTAGCGCGGTTGTGAAAGACGATGGCTTAGTCGGATATCATTTGTGTCAAATGCAGAGCAAATATAATGGTGGTGTAAAAAATCCTGATCATAGGAATCAAGTAATCACATTTCTTAACAACATTGATTTAAGTATTAAAAAAAGAAAAAGAAAAACAAAAAAGAAATAAGGATTTCAGAGCTTTGAAGTCCTTTTTTGATAGATATGTGTAGTTTGATGATGCGCGTGATTGAACAATAATGTTGAACGAATATTATTTTTTAAAGCAAAAAACACCGTGGGAGGAAAGTCCACAGTGTTTTTTTGTCAGAAGGGATGAGAGGCGACCGGAAGAAAGGAAGCCACCCCTCACGTTGGGTTGGGTTTAACTAGAAGTAACTGGAGAAATTAGGAATAGTTACTTCTTTAGTTCAGTAGGAAGAAGTTAAAGAATGGGGAGGAAGATATTTCCCACACAAACAATAACTCAACCGACGAATATTTTTGTATCTCATCGGTACATTTACAGTATAACAGATTTGCTATAAAAAAAGCAAGAAGTTGGTCGGAAATTGGTTATTTTTTAAAAAATAATTTCAAAACACGATTTTATCTATCATAGCTTGCCTTTTTGAGCAGGACTAGGTACAATAAGAGTATGAAAAAAAATGATTTCTATGAAAATTTACCAAAGACGAAAAGAGAACAAATCGTTGATTGGATTATCAGTTTAAAGGACTTAAGTTTTTTCCGCTATCTTCGTAAAAGGGTGATTTTTAGGAAAACTCTGTTTGCAGGGATTTTGCTAACTTCTTGTATCCTATTGGTTTTAGGAGGCTTGACATCACCCAAACGTGTGACCTTTAAGGCAGAGCAACTAGAAACTGCTAAATCCTTTGCTAACGATAGTGGTGATATGGAATTGGTAAGCCAGAAATATTCTAAGGAAAATGGTATTGCAGTCCTAGAGTTTGAAACCAAAGATAATACAAGTGCGATTAACGAGGGTATCAAAGGTGAGAATTTAGAATGGCAACTATTTTTCCCACCGAATATCAATGCGAAAAATGCAGAAATGCAAGTGATCCCTCTAACTGATAATAAAATTTCAGTAGTAGTGAAAAATATCCCGGAAAACTACGGAGCATTCATTGTTCGTGCTACGAATAATTCACCTGTCGATAAAAAGGTTGATGTAAAATACAAGAGCTATAAAACTTATCTACAAGAAGAGAAGGACAAGGAAGGAAAGAACAAACCTAAGAAAGAGAAGCAGGTTGAACAAACGCCGGCCAAGGATAATATTCTGGACTTCTATGTGACACTTCAAAATGACAAGTTGATTGAAACTAGTATTAAAGACCAGACACGTGAAGAGTTCGCTCTTTCAATTTTTAATGCTGAAATGGATTATCAGACAAGCCAAGTCACGCGCCTTGAAGATGCGATCAATACTTTGGTAAATAGCACTGTTAATGATAAAAAGTCTATTGATAACTTAAAACAAGAATCTCAGTATGTTGTCGGTGATGAACTTTCTGAGAAACAAGACCAAATCAAAACATTGACGAATAGCATTGATTCTAAGAATAAACAAATTGATACTGCTAAGAAGAGCATTAAAGTGACGAAAGAGAACGTTGCTAACTTACAAAAGAATATAAAAGCAGTCCAAGATGGAACGTTCCAGTTCAAAGCACCTGTTCGCTCGGTATCTGTTAAAATTGACTAATACAGTCAATCGCCTTTTGGTTTTATTGGGGGTTCGACTCCCTCAAGGGCGATAGGGGTAGTAGCCCCCTAAAGCAATTCCTATCGTTTCCCAACGTTAAATAGAATTGTTCTTTCATATTGTGGCTCGGTAAGGATGTTGCCACCGTAATCTCCATCTTAACCAAACGAAAAAACACCTGCGGTACTCAATCCGTGTCGCCAAGGACAAATTGAGAGAGAAAAAGCTATGCTGATGCGTAGCTTTTTAATTTTCCCTATCATAGCTTTACTATATTGAAGATTAGAGATAAAATAGTAGTGTGAAGTTTTAGAGTGTTTTTATGGCTCTATAATGAAAATACAGTCTATTAGAAAGAACAGAGGAAAACATGACAGAAGAAGAAAGCAAAGCGTATGATAGCGTGCTTAATGGCCATTATACTATCCCACATGGTTATTACTCGAAGCTGAAGCATTATGGAATCAATATCCAAAAAGGCTTTATTGTATTTGTCGCGTTTATGATAGCGATGCAAACGCAAAATGTACTCTTTCCAACAGAACAGTTTTTACAGTTTGTTCTCTTTGTGATCCTATTTACTACTTTAGCATTCTATCTGGTACTGCCTACTCGGACAGGAGGAACGAATGCCAATGCTATCTGGTACTTCCTAACTCATAGAAAGAAACGATACTTCCCTATTGACAGAGGTACTTATCCAGAGTTTCATGGAGGAGTAGATAGAAAAAATAGAAAACGTTTTGGGAGGTAAGAATGTCTAACAAGCATAAAGAAAAATCAAGGACACCTTACCTAGATAAGTACACAGAGGACTTAACTGCCAAGGTCAGAAAGAATATTGAAGATTTTGAAGCCTATGGACGTGAAAAAGAAATCAAGCAAGTCTTTGTTTCCTTGGTTCGCTTGCACAAGAACTCACCTACTTTAGTCGGTGAAGCAGGGGTTGGTAAAACTCATATTGTCGAGGGAGTATGCGCCTCTATCATCAGAAAGAAAAATATCCCAAAGGAATTTGAGAATGTAAGGGTACGTAGTCTATCTCTAAGTGCGATCACATCCAAGACCAGAAACGAGAATGGTGAGGAAGAGGATATTATCTCGAAACTGCATCATATCGTAGAAGAGTTAAAGGCACATAAAGAGGAGAACATCCTATTTATTGACGAGGTACACACTATCATGGGTACTGGTGCGACAGACCAATCTACCCTTGACGTAGCAAACCTTTTGAAGCCAGCCTTGTCACGTGGCGATATCTACTTCATATCAGCAACTACTCATAAAGAGTTTCGTCTGATTGAAAAAGATACCGCTATGGAGCGACGCTTGCAACCTATCTTTGTAGAAGAACCAGACCGTGAATCTGCTATCCAAATCATGAGTAAGGTTAAGGCGAAGCATGAGCGTGTCAGAGGGATTGAGATTACAGATGAGGCTATTGTTGCCACAGTTGACCTATCCACGCGCTACATGGCAGATAAGAACTTACCTGACAAGTCTATTGACTTGCTAGATGAAGCAGTAGCAACTGCTTATCTGAACGGTAAAAAGACCATAACCTATAAAGATATTGCCAAGGTAGTTCATATCCGTAGAGGGATTGACCTTGAAATTTTATTACAAGGAACAAGAACTGAACGGATAGACTATGAGAAACAAATCTCTAAGGTTGTAAAAGGCCAGAAAGATGCCGTCAAGGCTATTGCAGACATCACTTATCGTGCTAAGACGGACATGCAGAATAAAGAGAAGCCCCTGGGCTCTATCTTGTTACTAGGTACTACTGGAGTAGGTAAGACAGAATGCGCTCGACAGACTGCACGCGCTATCTTTGGTTCAGTAGACATGATGACACGGATAGACTGTTCTGAGTATAGTGATGAAAATGCAGTTGCTCGACTAATCGGACATGATGGTAATGAGGGTACACTGACCGAAAAGGTTAAGCGTAGACCTTACCAAGTATTGCTCTTTGACGAGATTGAAAAAGGGCATTCCTCTATCCAGAACCTACTCTTACAAGTAATAGATGCTGGACGATTGACTGACGGTAATGATAGATTGATTAACTTCAAGAATGTTGTTATCTTTGTTACTACTAACGCAGGTCATGAAACCATTAAGCAAAAATTCAGAACCCTAAACGAAGGGCAGACCTTTGAGAACTTAGACCAGACTACAAGAAAATCATTTATGTCAAATATCGATGATGATTTAAGTACCTACTTCAGACCAGAGTTTATCAACCGTTTTGATAAAAAGGTAGTCTTGAATATGTTGACTGGCAATGTTATCCAAGAGATCATCACTTCCAAGATGAAAACCAAAGAAAAGTATTGGGCAGAACGTGGCTTGTTTATTAAGTACGCTGGCGATGGTGAACAAGAGGAAAAAGAAGCGCGTGAGAAGTTCTTTGATTATTTACAAAATATCGGTACAGACGAATATAATGGTGCTAGACCACTAGAAAGAACCATTGAGAATGTTTTGGACTATCCAATCACTCGTCAATTCTATTTTCTACGAGATAAAAAAGCTATTGATTATACAGTAGAGGTGACTTTGACAGGTATCCCACCACGTTCACTGGTAGAGGGTAGTGGGTCAAAATATACTGCTAAAGACCACAGGACAACAAGCGTTAAACTTATCCCACGAATTTAGTCTATCATAGTTTTACTTTTTGGCAATTTGACGGTAAAATAGTATTATAGAAAAAAAGAAAAGAGGAAATAAACCTAATGAAAAATAACTTTTTCAAAAAAGCAACAACTTCAGCATCACTTTTAGTGCTATCTGCTTACAACAGCGTTGTCCTTGCAGATGATAACCCATTTACAAAGACAGGTAGCGACATCAAAAAAGTTGGTGCGGATATTAAGACGCTTGCTTACATTGTCGCAGTAGTTTGTTTTATTTGTGCTGGATTACTAATTATGTTAGGTGATGAAGGTAAAAAGAAAGGGATGGCTTGGCTACCTTACGTTATTGGAGGCTTAATCGTTATTTCTCTTGCTGCAGCAGCAGTTGGATACCTGCAAGGTTTAGGGGGGTAACATATGGCTTCTAAAGTCCAAGATTTTGGATTTGGAGGGAAAAAGAGGGTTTCAATTCAAGAACCCTTATTTCTTTATATTGAGTGGGGAGATATGACTCCAGACAATACTCAGGGAATAAAAGAGATTATTGAAGATATTGACCTCGACCTCTATCCAACTGATGCAAGCAAAAGCATCACTAAAAATTTCCCATTTTTAACTTTCCAACAAGCAGAAAATCTCTTTCGTGAATTAAAGGAAAATTTTGATAACTTCACATTCAAAGGCATTGCTTTGGTATCACAGGTAAGTAGCAATAATCTGCTTACTGGAAAAGTTGTCTTTGGTGATGGGCCAAGGATTTCACCTTTTGTCCTTGACGACGAATATCAGAACATTCCACTTGCTCTAATCTATGCAACCAGACGAGATCCACGCTTTAGTCATTACTCTTTTGACGACTTAACAAAGTATTTCTGTACCATGGAACCGAATTTAATGGACTGTTATAAACTTAGTCTAGGTTTGTCAATTTCTGAAATGCCAATCTATCCAGCCAATAATACGATTAAGGGTGAGTTAGATAGAGAAGGAGTGATAGGGGTAAGTGGAACGGAACAAAATCTTACAAACCATTCTCATTCTACTGGTAGAGTAAATAACTATACAGATTCTAGTGGCAATAGTGGACTAGTTTCAAAAATTCTAATTTATCTATGTTTTGTTCTATCTATTTCAGGGATTGGCTTTGGTATCTTTAATTATAACCACGCGCAGAAACAAGAGGACAAGTTAGCATACTTGTATAAAGAGCAGACTTCTATTAAGAAAGTACAAGAGAATGAGCATTCGATTGATGTTATCTCAAAATACTTTGTAACTCTTTACTTTACTGGCAATAAAGAATCTATTCTCCCTTACTTGTCAAAAGGTGATGCTAAATTCACCCAACCAACTAAGGCACAGGTGACTAGCAATATTCTTGAAAGAATATCATTAAGAGAGGACGGAGAAACCTACTCAGTCACTTATGTAGTAGGTGTTCGTGCAGAAAATGGAACACTTTCATCAGAACGTATTAGTTTTGATATGAAGGCTGATGATAATGCTCCATTCAAGTGGGTAGTTACTTCTGAGCCGATAAGAGAGCCATTTTCATCTACTGTCGAGAAAAATAATTAGGAGGTGATTTTGTGGCTAAAGTCTTATTAGACGAAGGTGTTGATGTCATTAAAAACTTAAAGGAGTTAACAACTTACTGGACTGCTGAGAATGGTTTTGATAAGGTTTCTGCACCAGATAAGCAAGTTTGGAAGGACAATACTTTATCTACGATCAAAACAATTCAGTTTTATGACCAATGGAGTTTGTACCTTCATGATGCGCTTCCAATCTGGCAAATGCTTTATGTTATTCCTGCTTCAATAATGAAACTACTATATTCTCTATCATCCTCAATAGAGGTGTTATTTGAAAAAATTTTCGTATTGTTTGGCTTATTTAATTATCTAAACGATACAACTACATGGATAGGGAAGTTCTACTTTTGGGGTAGATATATAGGTATAGCTATCTTTGTAGCATTGATTATCGCAAGGATAACATTGAGCTTCATAGGTGGCTCATTCAAGTATAAAGAGTTCTTTAATAACTTAATTTTAGTTAGCTTTGCCTTGAATGTATTACCTACTGCCCTTATAGCATCTGGGAATATGATTTCCTATGCGACAACAACATTAAGGACGCATAGTGCAGAACAGAAACAAACATTATCTTTAACTCCCATCAAGGGTAATGTAGTTGATCTCTTTCATCTTATCGATGAAGATTTTGACACGGATAAACTAGAGTATGATCCTAACTCTAAATATATTCGGAAAGACGCATCTGAACTTAATGATATAACAGACTCCAATCTTCAACAAACTAAGTTTGAGTCATTTATTGGTGCATCGACTGAAGAATTATTGAATTATTATGTCTATAAAGACGGAGATAAGAAAGAGAAAAGGACAAGCTCAGACAAATACTATGGTGTAGCGACACTCTTGACATCTTCTAAGCAGGCAGGTGAAACAAGGAAGGACGGAACGAAACAATACATCATTGCAGGTATTGAAGTATCAAACATGTTTGGTGTTGATTTTTCTGTATTCTCCCCTGTTTATCCAAGGTATAAGGTTGATTATTTTGCTATCTTTATTCAGCAAATCATGTTAATAGCTTTGTTGGTTGGTTTGCTAATATCTATGGTACAGACTATTTTCAAGGTTCTGTTATCATCAATGGTTGCACCTTTTGTGGCATATACATCCGTAGATGATAGCACTAAATTCATGGAGTTGTTACAATCTATCTTTTCTGGTATCGCAGGTATCTTCTTTGAGATAGCAATAGTTCATTTCTCTATGTGGTTTTTACAAAATGCTCAGACTGTGGCAATAGGAAAGGCAACTATTTTCAGTAACCTAAATGGTTTAAGTAAGGCACTTATGATGATTATCCTTTATATCGCAACTTTCTTAGGTGCGACACAAGGTTCTAGTGCAATTAAGTCATGGTTAGGAGTAACAACTGGTGCTAAAAACGGATTGATGACTGCTCTCGGTGCTGGTTTTGGTGCATATCAAGGTGCTAAGTTTGCGAATAATGCTGTCCGTGGTAGAAAGAACCCTATGACAGGTAAACGCCAAGGTGGTCTAGTTGGTGCAGCCAAGCAAGGAGTTGGACTTGCAAATAGAGCTGGCCATCTAGGGGCGCAAGGTGCTAGAAAAGGTCTAAATATGACAGGGAATGGCTTAGGTAGAGTAGCAGGAGGAGTTGCAAACTTATATACTGGTGCTAGAGGTCATAAACTTGCTTCTGGTGTAGGATACTCAGAAGGTTTAGCTAAAACCATAGGTGAAAGAGCGATTGTTGGAAGTCATAATGCTTTTGTTGGCGCTAAGACAAAAGCAATGAAAGTATCAAGGTCTATGAGAACTAATGCTAAGTCTGCTTATACCAAAGCAACTGCACCTATTTCACAAGGTTACAGTAGCACTCGCCATGGATTAACTCAGAAGAAAACAACCCCTCTTGGAGCGCATAAGCGAGAAGGAAATACTATCAAAGTTCCTAAAAATACAATGAATGATTACAGGAAGAAAATCGAACAGAATAAGTCCAAAGTGACTGAAAGTGGCGCAAAACCTGTAAATACAATTAGTTACAAAAAAGGTAATTTAAAAGAGAATCAAGCACATCAAAATTCTGTTACAGACTTACCAAATGCGACTGGTGAGGTAGAGGAATTCTAAGAAATTAAAGGATAAGAGTTTACTTATCCTTTTTTTGTATCGTTCTGTCCGTTTTTTTGCTTTTTTTTGAAACATCGTTTAAAATAGAATTATAGAGAAAGCAAAAAATGTTAGGGAGGGAAAAAATGGATAATTTTTATTTATTTTTAATTGATTATATAAAAACACTTATGATGCACCCAATTTTAAAAGGGATTGAGTTAGGATTTGTTATTCTATTATGGCAAATAATTGGTGTTTTTGTAATGTCTGTTATTGCCGATTTAACTGAACCACTAAAAGTGCGTTTGAATCTGAAGATAAATTATTTTGTATTGTTTTTTGGTTGTTTAACTGGATGTTTCCTATCACTTTATTTTTTAACTGGATATGAGGATAAAAACGTAAATGACCGTTCTTTTAGATTGATTGGTATATTTGGCAGTGTTTTCCTATTCTTTGTTCCTATACTTATCATCTTGGGAGCAGGTATCATTGTTCCTATCTACTCAATCACAATGGCTGTTGTCAACTTTGTCATTGGAGTATTGCCGATCTTAGCAGGGATTGCAGTCCTGATGCCTATTCTGTTCTTTGGAGGGATTTTCTCATTAGTTGGAGCAGTTGTGGGGCGTCTTTAGTCTGATTTAATCTCAGGACACTATCAAAGTGTCCTTTTTTTTATCATAGCTTTACTATAAAGAGAATAAGAGATAAAATAGTATTATAGAAAATAATTGGAGAGATACATGAAATTAAATCCTTTTAAAAAGAAAGATAAAGTAACACCTGTTCAAGAAAAAGGTAGCTTAAACCTTGTAGCTGATAATCAAACTCCACGCTACAAGTATGATAAGAATTGGGAAAACAGAGTTTTCCTTGACACTGTTAAGGCATCTAACATAAAATCAATCCTAACCAATGTAGGAGGAGCACCAATCGCTCTAAGTAATGGTTTTGGTTATATGCAAATCTTAGGAGTTCAAGGGAAAGATGTGTTCACCTCTTCACCTGCAGAACAGGTTGAATTTATCAATGGATATAAGCAATGGTTAGATGCCATTGATTTTGACTTTACGGAAATAACTACACGGCTTCCAACAGACACTAGAACGCAGATACTTGAGTTGAAGCGCAAACTTGAAATTGTCATACCACAACTTTTGTTACCAGACTTAGATGAAAGAGTTAGAGTTCAGCTGGAGATGCGTCGTGATGGCCTTACCAATTCTATTAAAGTGTTAGAAATTGTGGAGCGCGAACGATTTAATACAGAATTTTTTATCGCTTTCTACGGACGAACATTAGAAGAATTAAATTATAAGACCAGAGTTGCATTGAGTGCTTCTACAACGTTTAAACCCAAAATGATTTCTGTTGAGAAAAAGGAACAACTCATTACTACACTTTATGATCCAAATAGAAATGGAGAATTTTAAAATAATATGTTTTTATCAAGAAAAGTAGTTGCTGATTATATAAGGAAAGGTTATGACCTTGCTCTTCAAGGAAGAATTCAACCAGATGGATTGGATTTTAAGAAAAGTGATTTCTATATAAGAACCGCTTCTGGAGTATTTTCTTTTGCTTACATAGGCAATGGTGATTACCCTAAATCTAATCTGGCTCCATTTTGGGCGAGTGGAATGGTACAAATTGATGGAGTAAACGTTTTAAGATTTATTTCTAACAATGATAAATATTCTGAAGAGGCTGAGAAATCAATCTCAAATTTGAACCATTCTTCTAACCGTCACGTTACAGATGATATTAACGATAGTAGTGAGGTTAATTCATTACTTGAAACTAAAGCTATTGCTGATAGTAACGGAAGAATCAAAAATGTAGGCGTGACCTATGTTGTTCCTGCTGATACAGAAGAACAATTAAAACAAAGAGAACGAGAACTAAAAGGGAATTTGCCCGGATTTTCAGTTCACATCAGTCAAGGGATGATGCAAGTTGAATATGATACAACATTTATTCCAGCAAGTATCCATCCAACATTGCCGACCGGAAGGAAACCACAACCAATTTCTACCGTAGCATTAGCAGCAGGTTTTCCTTTTGCTCACACGAGCTTAACGGATAAGAATGGTATTTTTCTTGGATTTACTGGTACAGATGGGCCTATCTTATTTGACATGCTCCACCGTAACAATGAGCGACGTCGCTCTACGCTCATGATTGCAGGGCGTAATGACTCAGGGAAAGGTAAGTTGCTTGCTAAGTATTTAGACGGATTGTTTTTTAAAGGCCACACTTTGATAAACATTGACTTGAATGGCTCTTTATCAGAATTAACTAGAAAACATGCTGGATTAGTGATTGATATTGTTGACGGAGAAAGTGAATATCATATCAACCCTTTACAAATAATGGCCACACGTCTTTCAGAAGATACGTTGGAAACCGACCAAGTACGAAGCTATAAGATTCACCGTAATAAGTTAAAGGTTATGGCTAGTATCAAAGACCCAAGCCTTACCCAGACCGACTTCAATAATCTCATGGAAACCACAGACGAAATGTATGCTGATTATGGTTTGTGGGAAATGAGTGAGGCGAAGCAGAAAAATGATTATCTTCATCTTACTGATGTAATGTGGGAAGATTATCCTCTATTGAGCAATCTAGTTGATGCTTTAGATGCTGACTGGAGAAGAGAGCGAAGTCGAGGAGAGGCAGGGAAAGCGAAAGCTGAAAGTTACGAAAAACTGGTGTCTGCCTTTCGTGCGATCCTTAACGATTATCGTTACATGAATAAACACTCACGCTTTGTTGAAATCGAGGATGAGCAAGCCGTTACATTCAATCTATCTAAAATTGATGATAAAGCCTTGCTTCATATTGTACTTTATCAAATCCTTAGTCTTGCTTCTGCTGAAGCTGTTAAGCATGGTATTAAGAACAATATTGATGAAGATAATACTCTTTCCAATAAGGAAAAAAATAAGGTCATTATTACTATTACTGGTGCTGATAAACTGTTTGAACCTTCCTATGCTCAATCTCTTACCTTCCTAGCAGAAATGATTGAAGAAATCTCTAAAGATGATACAGGAATCATTCTGGAGGTATCTTCACTTGATAAAATTCTTTCTTCCGCTGAAGCTGATGAGTTTTCACCTTACGTTCTAGCAACTCGGAGTGTATTCTCGCAGATGCTTTACCGTATCTTAACACAACAAGATGCAATGGTTATTCCAAAGATTGCTAAGAACTTTGGAGACATCACACAGTCAGAACTTGACGGACTTCGTTATCTTCAAAATGAGCAGTTTTTCTTGAATATCTCAGGGGTGTCTAACTACTCATTTGAAATGCAGTTGACTGATAGAACTGATGCTGATTACTACGGTTTACCATATTCTGAAACGGATAGATATGCTAGAATGCGTTAGAAAGGGGTATAATGACATCAGCTTTTGAATTGTATTATAAGATACAAAAAAGAATCCATAACACCAGAATACTACATTTATTAAATTTGTTAGCTATGGCAGGGCAAGTAGGTTTTGTCTTTGGAGGATTTATGGCATACTCTTTCCATCTCAAAGAATTAGTTGCTCGATATGGAAAGGATATTGTCTTGCTTGGCTTTATGCCCTATGTATTTGTTGCGATAGCAGTATTAGTTATCCTACTTGTCTTGGGTAAAAAGCAGTCTATCTTTTTAACTCTTTTACTTGTATTCTTGCCAACTGCTTTATTGACAGAATCTGGGATGAATGCTGCATTATTTTTTGCGATTGCCTACATAATCAGAAAGATTGAACTAGGTCATAGACAGATGGTTGTGAGCGCAGTATCTGGCTTTTCAGAAAAGTATTCGCCACTTTATGAGAAGCGGTTAGCAAACAAGCAGAAGTACAAAGAATACTTTCAAGCCTACATGTTCTTAGAGTTTTTTGATGCCGAAGATTTTGTCTTAATTGATGAAAAGGACGAAAAGTACACGTATAAAAAGCTCGGAATATATGAACGTCGATTGACAAGAACGTTTAAGATTAAGGGAGTTTGGGGTAAGGTAACAGTTATGGATGACCTATATATCGCACCTCAGAAACGCTCAATCTGGACTAGACTAAGGAAAGGAGTTCGTTATTTTGGATAAGCAAAAGGAACATGAAGAATTTCCGGAAGATGAATTCTCTACAAGCGACTATGCTGAATACTATGACGAGTTTTATAGTGGACTAGACGAGCAAGAAATTGAGCGTACTCATAGGAGAAGGTCTAATCTATTCTCACGTAGTCGAATGTATGTTGATGAACTCCGGACGGAAATATCTAATGAAATCAATGGTGAGATCGACCTACAAAAAGAGTATTATCAACAAAGGGATAATGAAGTATTATATTACCAACAGATAAATAGAAATCGAATTTTTTATCATAAAATAGCAAAAGCTATTGTAGTTGGAGCAGTCCTTATCGGTATCCTCTATCTATTCTTACTGATAGGGAGATAGGGTATGAAGAAGTTAATAAAAGCGAAGTTGATTATCTGGGCAACAGGGATAGTGGCAATTTTGCTTTCTATCTTCCTTGCCCTTGTTGTTTTTGTATCCCTCTTTTCTGCAATCACAACCTCGCACGCAAAGAGAGCAAATGATTGTGGGCCAACAAAGTCAACAGCAATAGAAAGTACAGTTGCAACATCACCAGCTGACCAAACTATTGATAGTTTCATAAAGGAACATGAAGAAGCCTATGTTCTTTCGTGGAAAGCAGGTGGTTATCTTCCTTCCTTCTCTATTGCTCAAACTTTCGTAGAGTATGGTTTTAACTTTACCAATCCGTCTGGGACTAGCTTTTGGCAGGCTCACAACATGGGAGGGGTTAAGACTGGAGGAAGTATCGATAACTTCCCTATCACGCTTGCAACTTATGGTAAGGATGCAGTTGACCTATCTGGAACACGTTTAGGTACAAACGTAGGTGACAATACAGGTGGTAACTATGCGTGGTTTAAATCCTATGATGCTGGTATTGTAGCGAAAGCCGAGTTTATGGCTCACCAGACACTCTATAAAGGTGCTATAAACAATACTGATCCTAGAGCTATATCAAAAGCAATCGCTCAAGGGGGTTGGGCAAGTGACCCCTCTGCCTATGAGAACTCTTTAAATAATGCTTATGACTCCGTAGGTGCTAATTATAAGTGGCTGGACGAGAAGGCTATTAAGAAATATGGAAATTCTCCATTTGTAGAGATTGGCCCTGTTCAACCTTCAGATAGCCTTGGAGTGACTGTTAAACCTAAGACTAGAAATAAGTGTGGCAAGCGTAGTCATTCAACCGATGGTACAGGTAAAGTTCCTGCCACTGTACAAGTGGACGGTAATGGTTGGACACCACAGACATTGCCTAGCGAGTTAAAGGACTACATCATTGATCCACAAACTCTCGGACTAGAGTATAATAATCCTACTGGTTGGGTTGAGCATTCTGGTGAGTGCGTTGACCTTACTGTTAGCCTAGGAAACATCCTTTGGGGACATTCTGGAACAGTTATTGGTGACGGTAAAGACCAAGCAAGTGCATGGGCTAGGATATTTGGAAACAGTACAGGTTCATCAGCCAGAAAAGGTGCTATCTTTTCTAGCATGGAAGAACCAACTGCTGGACATACAGGTATTGTTTGCCATGTGTTTGAGGACAATACATTTCTGGTTGTCGAGCAAAACTATTCTGTAAGTGGGAATGCAGTAGGCAAAAAGAATACATATAGCTATCGTCTTATTAGTAAAGCTGCAAGCGAAAGAAATGGTTTCCACTACGCTTACGGAAACGAATCTAACCTGAACCTAACGAATAAAAAACAGTGACAAAATCACTGCTTTTTATTTATAGCAAGACATTTTTTAACTTTTTTATCGCTTAACCGTTATTTTTCTTGCAATTATATCGCTAAAGCGTTATAATAAAAGTGTAATTACAAAGAAAGGGTGAATGGTAGTGGTAGTAATCACGTTGAAAGAAACGCTATCAGAACGTGGAATAACTCAGTCAGAACTATCTAAACTAGCAGGACTTAGACCGAATACGGTATCATCCTTATTAAATGGTAGCACGCGCATCGAGTTTGAAACCATCGAGAAGATAGCTAAAGCATTAGAAACAGATGATATAAGAGAGATTATATCGTTAGAAGAAAGGAAAGAAAAATGATGGAACATGACCTTTTTAATGATTATCCAGAAACACCAAAAGACGAATTAGAGGGACTTCCTCTTGAAGAGCGTCTTGAAATTTTAAAACAAAGACATTTTGAGGAAGAAGCTAAGAAGGAAAGAGAGGAAGAGGCAAGAAAACAAGCTATTATCCAAGCTAAGAAAGAGAAAGAGTATAAGGCATACACTTCTAAGGTAGAGCGTTTGTTTAAATGGATGATCGGATTTGCTTTATTTGCGACTGTATCTGTCGGCTATTTATTGTATAAAGATTATTTTCTTATGACGGTACATGGAGGTCTGACTATTGCAGGCGAAACGAAAGAACTTGGTAAGGATATTGTGAGGTTTCTATTCTCCATAGTAATGTGTTTCTTTGCTCCTTCCTTACTAACATTCTTTGTAGAGGATATGCCAGAAGAAAAAGGAGGTAAATGATAAATGTCTAAACTAAAGATTTTGTTGATTGTTGTTTTATCCGTTATCATCGGAAGTGCCATAGCTATTGTTGTTATTCAAAACATCAGTAAGGAGAATCAAGAACAAGAGCAGGTGCAGCAAACTACTAAGGAAGAGAAGAAAGCACCAAAAGAAACTCCGGAAAGAGTAGTGATTACTGAGGATGATAGAAGTCATAATGAAGCCTTATCGTCTATTGAAATGCCTGGGCATAAGGTAGAACCTAGTCTCGAAAAAGAAGTGAAAGAGGCTTTTAAGGTTGTTATCAAGGAATGTAAGACCGCCAATATCCTAGAGATTGACTACTCGATTGAAAAGCATCTTAAAATGGCCAAACAAGACATGATTATGGCTTTTGCAGTGTCATTCCAACAAAACGGATATGATGTGAATGTTGATGATATTGAGGTCTATGAATCAAGTGTATCTGATGTTGTTCAGTTTATCGTAAAATCAACCAAGAAAGGAGAAGATAGTATCTTCTGGACTGGTAATTATAATACAATGGCTCACCAAGTTAGTATTTCACACTATTACGGAGGGCATGTAGGAAAGGCTTTTGGGTAATAAATATGACTACTTTATATTTATATCGGTCACTAATTGTTAAGGAAACGGAGAGAGCTATTTTGGTACGTTTCCCTAAGAAGAGTGAATATAACTACATGGGTACGTGGATACCAAAGAAGCGCGTGACAGTTGTTAAGAATGAGGACGAAGAGGAATTCTATAAGCTAGAGGTTAAACCATTCTACACTTATGAATTGCATTCTTTGAACAATTCGCATGAAAGTACCCTATTGATCCGTGCTGAACAGTTTATCGAACTGTTCAAGGGAGTTGATAGCTACGCTCGTAAAGAACTGGACATCCAAGCTAGTGAAGAACAAGAGGAATTGGACTTTATTTCTCTGAAAGCTATCCGTGAGTTAATCTTTGATAATAACTTTGATAGCGCACAGTTAGCGCGTGATACTGGCATCTCACGTCAGACACTTATCTCATTACATAAGAAGGAAAGACCGTTATCAAATGTGAGGCTAGAAACTCTTATCAAGATGCAGAAATACATCTATTCAAAGGGACGTAAGGGGTAGCATGACTAAGAAAGACCAAGATTTTTTGAAAGAACTTTATCTAATCTATTTGATTGTAATGATTGGAATATGTATTTTTCTAACCAATATATTTGTAACAGTCGGATATAAAGTTATTTATCATATATCACTATCTGGAACTCTAATATGGCTTGTTCTATCTATTGTACTATCTCCTTTAGCAATCTATACAAAGGGTATGAAACAGATGCAAGAAAATTTTATATTGTCTAACTGGCGAAGAATCCTGTTTTTTTCCTTACCTATGATTGTCGCAGTAGTTGTTGGAGTGTTTGTTGCTCACCAAGAAAATAGACAAAATATTGCTGAATATGGTATCGGTATCTCTTTTATCAGTTATCAAAAGACTACGTTTAAACCATTGACTCAAAAACAGACCACGTTGGTTGCTGAAAGGCTAGAAGCAGCAGACCACAAAGAAGAATTGATGGCTGGTAATGAGCATAGCTATTATATCTTCTATAAATCGACTTGTCCTTATTGTAGAGTAGGATTGACTTCTTTAATTGAAAGTCTATCAGAAGAACGAAAACATGAGCTTGTATTTATCGACTTGAACGTTACGGATGCTGATAAGGTTGCAAGTTCTCTAGGAGTAGTTGAAGCAGGTACAGTTGTTTCTGTGGTGTCAGATAAAGAAACAGGAAGCTATAAAATTATAAAAGATACAATCGCTTCAGATGATGAAAAAGGGGGCATCGTAGCTAATAAAGACCTCATAGACAAGATGGTAGTAAAGGAGAATGTATGAACTTATTTGTAATTATTCTACAATACTTCTTGTTTAGCTTTATCCTCTTTTGTTTAAGAGTAGCAGTTCTGGTATATCGTAATCGTCTATCAATCATTCAAAATGAGTTTCATTTTAGCCAGACAACTTACTTGCTAATATGGATAATCCGTTGGATAGTCTTACCATTTACTTTCTTTGGACTAATATCCGAGATCGTGACTGCTCAGAATTATCTGCCGATAATTGTCCTTATCATTGGCTACATTCTACCGTTATTCTTTTTCTTAGGAAAGAAACCAAAGAATGTTTTTCTGTCAGCAATAGATGAATACTTCTATAATCGTAGGACACGATTATTTGAGAGTTGTCCTCACTGTAAAGAAAGTAAAGTGTTCTACTGTAAGTTATACGAGACAGAGCCTATGGATAGGGTAGTAGGAGAACAGATTGACGATAACTGTTACTACATTGTCGATAATGAAGGGCAATTATACAGTCTAGGCTTTCTCTTTGATAGCAATAGTCCAGCTCTAGCATTTATCGAAGAACCTCAAAAGTTCAACATCTATATCAATAGGTATTTCCCTTTGATAGAGCCTTATCAGTCCTTAGATAACTTTATAGAAGTGGATTATGATGATATTGTCTTGTGGCAAGAACCTTATCTGTACTGTTCTAACTGCCATAAGCAAGTCAATCAGTCGCCTATCTTCTACGGAAGGACATATTTGAAAAAATAAATAGGAAATAGATAAATAATGGATATAAATTATTTATTTTATAAATACTAAATAAATAAACTCTAACCGAATACAATAGAAAGGTGTTTTAATGATTAGAAAGAATAGAACTCTATCTTTAAAGCAAAAACGAGCATCTAAGCATTTAAGAGGAGACAAAGAGTATGTGTTGTCAGTTGTTAATAGCAACAAGAGAAGATTGATGAGCATCTATCTATTTCTGTTCATTGATGCTTGGCTTACATTATTTCTATTAGTTAGTTTTACAGTATTCCTTACTTATCAATGGGGTATAAATCTAGACTACAATACTTTTAAATCTAACTATAATTATGATGTAGAGAGCGTAGCATGGTTTAGCATTCTAAGTGCTATTATTTTGACAACAGTGTTGTATCGACCATTATCGCATTCAATCTGGTTCAAACCACTTTGGGATAAATTGGAACAGGAAAAGTCACATTAAAGGAGTATAATAATGAACGAACAAGTTAAATTAGCAAAAAGCGAGGAACAGCCTATCAGGAAGTATCGTACTGTATTTACAAGTACTAAAGGATTGTTTAGAAAGAAAAGATGGGTAATGTTGGATATTGATGAATATGGAATCACTTATCGTAGTGAACCAAATTATGCAGGAGCTATGTTTTCTTCAATGTATCTTGTTATAGAGGAAATTATCATAGATGAACTCGCTTTTACAATAACTATTAAAAAGGACGAGTGGGATGATCATAAAGCCTATGTTGTTGACTTAAAAAGATTAGATGGAGATTTGTGGACGAATTTCAATATCATTAAAGAAACAATATCCAGATTTGTAGAAAATAAATTGGTTATTAAAAGGTAGGAAAACAGAAGGGGAAAGGTAAAAAACAATGGCAAAAGATAGTGTAGGAGTTGTTAAACTTCAACCGTGGGTAATGTTAAATGGAGAGAAATATAGCTCAGAAGGGAATTTAGAGGCACACTATTATCATGCAAAAGATAACGATGGTAAGGTGCTTTTTACTACCAAGTCTGGCCGACTTAGAAAGAATCCTGACTATGTACTACTTGCTTTATCCAATGGGAAGAAAGGTGTAATGTATAGACTAGTTGAGCAAGGACGCTATCCAGAGCTACCTAGTGATCCATCTTTTGAAGTTCCTTCTCAATGGAAAAATCAAAACAAGGAAATCGAGCAACCTGAACGATATTATTGGTATGCTTTAGAAGTGGTATCAGATATTCTAACTGAATTAGACACTGACATAGAAGTTCCAAGAGGGCAGAGTCCACGGTATACGGACATTGACTTGTTTAAGGATAGAGTAAACGTGGATATTCAACAATAATAAATAGCGTTGACAGACTAGAGATAGTCTGTTCTTTTTTTTTGACATTATACCCCAAATGGGGTATAATAGTATTATAGAATCAAGGAAGGTAAATGACATGGTAAGATTTGAACCGACTATCAGTTATTCAGATGAAGCCTCTAAAGTTTTTAGGGAGTATCGTGAGTTAAAGGATAAACAAGAAAAAGCAGAAAGAACTCGCCTTTCTGAAGTTATTGCTTATGCTATGTTGAAACTAGATGCTCTTACAGAGGATATGGACGAACGTGTAAAAGAGTTCTACAAGGATAATAAAGATAAACTTTGTTATAGTGGAGAAATTATCACGCGCGAATATTGTAGTCAATATTTGAGTGGTAGGAGAGGTGAATTTTTCTTAACTAAAGGTTTAATTGACTTTCTACAACTAAACCCTGAAAACAAAGTGAAGGTAATGGGCATTTATGAAGGCTTTGCTATTATCGAAGTATATTCTAAGGCTTATATCGTTCCTGAAGAATTGTTAGCAATAGTAGAGCAGACAGATGACGTGGCTATTGGAAATGAGTTGGTTGTAAAAGCCGATAATCAACTTGTCTTAAATGACCAGCTTGAAGAAACAAAAAAGATAATTGAAAAAGTTTCTAAGTTTGAAGATGAAGCTTTTGCAGGGCAACTAGCAGAAATCAACAATTTAAAAGCTGAAATGGAAGCAAGAATTACTGCTGTTTACGAATTGCAAGCTAAAATGATGGCCGAGTTGCAGGAAAAAATCAAACGTTATGAGCATGAGCTTCTTATCGTGCGTTCAGATTTAACGGCTTTTGAATATCGTAACGGTTTAACTGTAAACTTTATGAACATTCACAAAGGGGATAATGCGCCTATTCAGCAACCTATCATTATTCATCAGAAACTTATTTACTTGGACGAGGATCTTCCTCGTTTGAAAGACCTTTATGACGAGCATGCAGGGAGTTTAGAAGTGGCAATTAAGCACTCTCCAGCTCTGCTTGAGCATATCTGTCCTACAAACAAAGGCATTACTTTCCTTAAAATGCGTAACTCTGCTGGGTATTTTGAACTGGATAATACGGTTATGAAGTTTGTTAGGGACACTATGCCAAATGAAGTAGGTGTCTTGATTCGCAATGGAGAAAATGTTTGGTTAACGTGGCTAGATAGCAAGGACGTTTCTTTATCAGAAAACTCCTTTACATCAAATTCTTCAAATGAAGAAACTTCACTATCATTAGTTCAATCTCGGTACTACTTGTTTAATCTTATTATGGGATTGATTGAACGTAATGAAATCTTGCAACTAGACCATGTTCCTACAAATATGTTTGCTGATACAGGCATTATTTGGTCAAATGCTGACTCTCAGATTACAGATTCAACTTACGTTGAATTAGCAAAAATCATCCCTATCTTAAATCAATACTCTAAAGCTGATGATCCAATTTATGTATTAAACTCATTTAAAGATAGTGCTAAATATTCAGGGCGCTATGGAGGTGGAACAACTGAACGTGGGCGTGGAGATAATGCTTTGACAGACGATACTTCTGTTAAGGAAGGTTTAAATAAAATTAAAGGAATTGATTATTTTTCTGATTTTACCTATCGTTTTTATGTAGGAGGAGAAAAATATTCATGGTATTCAGATGATGAAAAAAGTAAAATAAGCCCTAGCCTTTATATTGAAGATGACGAGTTTATCAATCTTAAATTTATCAATAGCAATCTTATCAACTACTACATTCACACCAAACGAACTGGTAGGATTTCAAATTCAGGACGCTACGTCGATTACTCACACATGCTCCCTATCCTTTTTGGAATGAAGAAAGCTTTGGAAGAGCAGGAGAAAGTTGACCGCCTCCACATCGTGGCACAGGACTATGATTTGAACCTTTTGACTTCGTTTAAGATTCTTCATGACGTGCGCGTGGTTACTCCTTACCAAGCTAAACGTTACTCTAAGTGGGTTGCTGGTTTGAGTGAAAATGATAAATCTTACTATAAACAGTTACTCCTTATCAATGACCTAGAAAGTGTTATCCGTAAGCCCAAAGTTTATGCTGCTATAAGTAAACCTGTCTTTCTTAATAACGAGGATCGTATAGAACGAAAAACAACTGAATACGCTATTTTCGCAATTTGTGAAGCTAGTAGTTATACAGGAACTATTCTTGACGAAACAAAAGGTTGGAGGGGGCAATATGTTTCTTTCGCTTATGATGAAGTGGCATTAAGACCGTCATATTTTGGAAGGGATAGTCGAATTAAAACATTCTCTAGCCAAGAAAGTTTTGATAAAGCAATGGCTAAAGAAATGGTTTATCAAAATATTATCTATCGTAAAAGTGTAAAAGACTGTACGATGGCTAACATCCAAGAATGTTTTGGAGAGCGAGATTGGTTCTTAGTTGACTTCTTTGATTATGAAGGCAACACGCAGTTGGTAAAAAACGTTGAAGAAATGAATAAAAAGTAGAAGGGGGTATCTATGAAAGTAGATACAGAGAAAATCAAAGAGATTTTTGGAAAGGAAAAGCCTTATCGGATAGCCAAGGATACTGGACTAGCCTTGGCGGTAGTTCAGAGGTTGGCCAGTGGAGAACGTAAGTTAGAGAACGCTAGCATCCGTGTAGGTGCGATACTGACAGAGTATGCTAGAAAGCATAAAGGAAATTAAAGAAAAGAGGAAGTAACAATGAAAGAAATTTTAGTCAGTGAAGGTACAGAGTTAAGAGGTAAATATGATTTCCCTTTCAAATCAATAGACTATGTTTTTGCCGGTTTGGAATTATTATCTGGAAAGACGAAAGATAATGTAAAAGTCACTATTTATATCCCAGACTATAAAAAGAACCTTGACGCTCAGTATTTAGAGTCTTTAGCAAAGGTACTAGCTGAAGCAGATGCTAAAGGTGAAGTGATTGAGGACTATGTAGGCACAGACGTTTGCGGTGAAGAAATGCCAGTAAACTTAGCTGATGAAGATTTAGAGGATTGCTATTACTCAATCGACTATCGTGGCATCCGTAGGACTACTTTTAAAGATAAATTAGAGGAACTAAAAGCCTCTTTGGTAGGAAAATTGGAAAAGCGAGACCGAGAAGAGTTAGAGCGATTTATGGAAGATTTGCCATGGGAATTCTTATCGGATACCAGAACAGTTGTCCAAGTTCTTAACAAGATTAAAAGAACATATCATCCAAAGAATAAATATGATGATACAAGTATGTTGAAGAATATTGAAAATGAATTGTTGTACTACTTTGCATCTTGTAGGTTTGATTTAACTGGAAATTATGACCTATATAGTTCTAACTGGTACGTGATCCGTGATATGTTTTCTTTAGGGAAGTTCTCAAAACATAGTACACAATCAATGTTGTTTGTGGAAAGTAGTGATTTAAAGGCGATTTTAAGACATGTTGGGCATGGAACTTGTAGATTTTCAGTCTTTGAAGATAAGAGATATTTCAATCGTCTATCAATGGAATACCTAACTGTTTTCAAAGGTAATTTCTCAATCACAACAGGAGGGCATGATATTGAAGAAGAAAGCACAAAACTAATCGAGTTAGACGGAACGTATCGCATTTATACTTACGATAGCAATTTATTTGCTTTTGTGAGAGAGTAAGGAGAGAAAGTATGACAGACAAAAAAGAATATGTTTATTTAATTGAATTTAACGGTAACTACAATCGCTTAGTAAAAGCTGAGCGATTGCAAAAAATCCTTGCTGACGGTAGCCTTTTAGGTCAAAAAGAAGAGATTGAACTGAAAGAAACAAGCACTGGTCTGGAAGTGAAAGATACAGACATTGAACGCTTAGAACAATCGTATAGTGCCTTGACTATCAACGCTTTGCCACTTTATCACTAAAATATTGACGATTAGCGCTTCTGGAAATGCGCTTCTGGAAATCCCAGAGGTGCTTTCTGGAACTATGATAGCTTAACCTTTAGAAAGGCTTATAGTATAATTGTAGTATGATTATAACCGCATTAGCAGAGAAAGAGAGCCAAGGTATTGAATACTACCTAGCTTTATCAGAAACCACTAGCACGCGCGATGCAGTCACTACGATTGCTAAGAAACAAGGATATCTTGAAATCAAAGCGTGTAAATACCTTAATAACAACACACTCATTATCACGTGGGCAAAAGGGCATCTAGTCCGATTGAAAGAGCCAGAGGAATATAATGAGAAGTGGAAAGACTGGTCTTTGGAAAATCTTCCTATTGTACCAGACAACTTTGAGTATGTAGTTGATGAAAAGCGCAGGCGACAGTACGATATCGTCGAGAAGAAGCTGAAGATTGCTCAACAAATTATCTGGGCAGGCGACATTGATCGTGAGGGTTCTTATATATCCTATCTTATCTGTAAGCAAGCGAAAGTCTGGAATGACGAGCGTAAGACATTTAAGAGCCTTTGGATTGATGACCTCACGGCCAAGCCTATCCGTAAAGGATTTCAAAATCTAAAGGATATTGACTACCGTTACTTACAAGCACAAGAAGCACAAGCACGCGCGATTGCTGATTGGCTTTTAGGAATGAACAGTAGTAGGTATCTATCGAAGTCATTAGAGAAGAAACTAGGCTTACGAGTTCCAGAGAAAGAGGGGAAAATCGCTTCTGGGCGCATTATCAGTCCGACTACTTACTTTATCTACCAGAGAGAGCAAGAGCGAGAGAACTTTGTAGAAAGAGCCTACTATGAACTGGAAGGGACTTTCATACATCCAAACGGTACATACACTGGTAAATACATTCCAGCCGATATAACCTATACAAAGGGAGAACGGAAAGGGAAGAAATGGAAAGGAGATTGTGATACCAGAGAGCAGTGGGAGAAGTTAATCGCCAATCCCTCTTTTATTGGCCAGTTTGATAAAGGAGAGATAGTAGAGTTAGAGAAAGAACTTAAAGAATCACGCTCACCTCGATTATACAGTCTGAGTGATATGCAGAAAGCAATGGATAAGAAGTTAGGTATCAGTCCGGCTGAAACACTTGCTATCTTACAAGAGTTATACGAAACGGATAGATACGTGACCTATCCACGTACATCCTCTAATCATATATCAGTAGAGAGGTTTGAATATCTACACGATAGTCTATATACCATGACACAGTTAGTTGACATCCCTCTATCTGAATGCGTCCAGTCTGGTAAGGTTGACGGTTTTTACGTCAATAACAAAAAGGCAGCAGTACACGCTGGCTTAACACCGACCACGGAATTTCCTACTATGGAAGAAATCGCATCATGGAGCAATGAAAAGAGTACTATCTACATGGAAGTATTGAAGCGTAGTCTGGCTATCTTCTTACATAAATACCAGTACGAGCAGACCAAGATTATCACGCAAGTTGGAAATGGTAAGTTCCAGACCATTGGGCGCGTGACTGCTCATAAGGGATGGAAAATCTTGTGGGAAGATAAAGAGGCTTTGTTTGACGTTGATAGCCTAGAAGAGAAACCATTGATTAAAGTGGCCTTGAATGATACGGTTATCCCAAATCTGACACCGATTGAGAAACACACCTCAAAACCTCAACTCTATACAGAGGGTACATTGATTGACGCAATGGAAACTGCTGGCAGACATTTTGAAGATGAAGAGCTAAGGGCGATTATGAAAGAAACCCAAGGTTTAGGAACTGAAGCGACCAGGGCGCCGACTTTGGAGAAAATCAGGAATAATCATTGGTATGTTGTTAAGAAAGGGCGTATCCACTTAACTGAGTTAGGACGATTACTTTGTCAGTCCTATTCAAGTGTTAAAATCCTTAGTGATGCACAGACTACTGCCTTGTGGGAGCAATCACTTAAAAAAATCTCAAATGGCGAGAATACCAAGGAGCGCTTTTTGTCAAATATCATTAGGTATTTGAATAGAGGGAGCGAGAAGAACTTATTTAATGATCTTGATAATTCTATGAATAATGTTGATTATCTTCCATATAAAGAGTATATGGAGAAATTGAAACAGTCTGCAACTGGAGAAGTAGGAGAGTGTCCGAAGTGTCATGCACCAGTACGCTATATCACAAGTAAAAATAAGAAAGTGTTCTTGAAGTGTCAGAATGGACTGCTGACACAAGAGCAACTAGCAAATGGAGAAGTGGCATCTTGTGACTTTTTCTTGAACATGGAAGTGGCGAGCAAAAAGCTCACGCAAAAAATGGCGAGTGATCTTCTCACTAAGAGAAGAACAAGCGTAGTGAAAGGATTTAAAAAGTCAAATAACAAAGGTACGTTTGATGCACGAGTTATTCTCAATGATGACCTAAAATTAGCCTTTGAAAAAAGCTGAAGTGCCTTTTTGGCTATCATAGGGAAAATTGACCTAAGATGCTTTTACTTTTTGATAATTTTAAGGTAAACTATTATTTGTAATAAAAAAAGAAAGGTTTTTTTAAATGCACACTAAGAATTTAGTTAACGATGGTAATTCTACCATCCAGAAATCCCTAGCTATTGGTTTGGTTGCAGGAGCTATCTTAACTTCTAATATAGGAGTTAGCGCAGATGGTGCGATTGCTACTACAAGTCAATCTTCTACTACTGAAGTAACACCTGCATCAGATACACCAGTAGTAGGTAGTTCTACAACTCCAACAGTTACAGAAACACCTAAGACTGAAGAAACACCAGAGGTTAAACCGTCTGAAGAAGTTCCAACAGTTCCATCAGACACTCCGGTAGTACCTGAAACACCAGTAGTACCTGAAACACCTAAGACTGAGGAAAAACCAGAGGTCAAACCGTCTGAAGAAGTTCCAACAACTCCATCAGACACTCCAGTAGTGCCAGAAACACCTAAGACTGAGGAAAAAACAAAGACTGAAGAAAAGCCAGAGGTTAAACCGTCTGAAGTGGTTACAGAAAAACCTAAACCAGCAGTCCATGTTCCTAAACCTTACGAAAATGGAGCAGGATCAGAAACAGTTCTGCATCCACAAGCAACTGGCACACCGACTGCAACACCTACCGATGATGAACCAGTTATCACGGATGAAGGGTACAAGATTGTAGATATTGCCAAGTCAGTTCTTACACTTGAAAATGCTGATGGTTCACGCATCCAAGTTAAACCAGAGCTTGTCGGAGGTGTAACTAATGAGGACGGAACAGTTACTATCAAGAACTCTAAGGGTGGCCTTGAAACTCTCCCAGAAACTGGACTTGCAGAAAGTATGTTCATGACGCTCATTGGATTCTTACTTTTGTTTTTTGGTTTCACTCTATTAAACAAAAGAAAGCAAAATACTTATACTTATTTATAAACAGAAAGGTAACAAATGAATAAGCAACAATTATTTAACAAAGCATCAGAAACACAAGCACGCGCACGATTGGTTAATACTAAAGCCTATGGATTGGTTAGCGCAGTCGTATTGGCAGGGGCAGTTAGCTTTGCAGTCGGTACAGGAAATGTAAGCGCAGATGAACAACCAGTACCAGCTAAAGGCGGAGAAACTACTATTACAATCACATCAGAGTCAACTTCTGCACCAGTTAAAGTAGAAGCAGTTTCTGAAACTGGTTATCCTTCAACAAATCTTACTGAAAAACAACCAGAGCCTACTGCTGAACACGTTGAAATGACAAACAACGCTAACAAAGCAGGGAAAGAAATTGTTACACCTGTTGAAACTCCAGAACTTGATAAAGCAGTTGAAAAAGCGAAAGAGGCAGGAGTAGTGGCAACTGAAAAACCACAAGTTGCTCATGAAACGCTTGCTGAAGCGAAAGCTGATGAAAAGAAACAAGTAAAAGCTATTGATGAAGCGAAAGCTGAAAAAATTGAAAACACTGAAGCAATCAAAAAAGCTATTGAAACAAATGAGAAAATCAAAAGGGACAATGAAGATGAAATTGCGCGTGTTAAAAAGCTAAACGCAGATGAAGATAAACGTGTTAAAAAGCTAAACGCAGATGAACAAGCACGTGTTAATAAGCTCAACGCAGATGAACAAGCTCATGTTAAAAAGCTAAATGAAGATGAACAAGCACGTGTTAATAAGCTAAACGCAGATGAACAAGCACGTGTTAATAAGCTAAACGCAGATGAACAAGCGCGTGTTAAAAAGCTAAATGAAGATGAACAAGCACGTGTTAAAAAGCTAAATGAAGATGCAGTAAAACATGCTGTAAAGCTAAACGCAGATGAACAGGCGCGTGTTAATAAGCTCAACGCAGATGAACAAGCGCGTGTTAATAAGCTCAACGCAGATGAACAGGCGCGTGTTAATAAGAAAAACGCAGAAGAACAGGCGCGTGTTAATAAGCTAAATGAACAAATCGCTAATGAAAACAAAGCGAAAATGGCAACGCTTGGCTTAACTTATACAGGCGACCTTGTAAAAGATAGAAAGGCTATTGCTGATTATCTTACTCGAGCAAAAGTATCTAACGAAGCTGGTCTGAAAGAACTAGAAGAGAAAAGACGTCAAGCTCAAGCTATTCATGCTAAAAACAAAGCTATCATGGAAGCTAAAGGGCTTAAATATACTGGAGTTTGGGAAACTGATAATGCAGCAGTAGCTAAGTGGAATAAAGAAAACGCTGGTGAAAAGACAGTCTCAACTAAAGAAACAGGATTGACTGCAACTTCAAGCACAACTTTTGAAGCTGTTTCTGGTGCATCTAAGACTACACCTCCTGCATATGTTCAAAATGTCATTCAAGGTTATGCTCGTAATACAAACTTAGACGCTAAGTTTGATAATGTATTCTTGTTTGATTATAAAACTGGAACTGCAACTATCAAAGTTAAAAACACCTCACATGGTGATGTTACACTTAGATTTGATTCAGTGACACCTTCTCCTGAATCAGGATTTATCCGTTCATACGTTGCCTTGTGGGCAGCAGAAGATGGAGGAATTGGTTATGGTGTATTCATTTCTGCTGGAGCAGGAGCTGCTAACGGAGGCGGAGGTGTTGATGGCCAAGGTGGTAGCTACGGAGCTAGTGGCGCATATCTAAATGACCGTCAAGGTTGGGTTAAGAAAGTGACTGTTGGAGTGATTACTGATGCTAACGATGTTAGCGAGGTAACTGTCAATGACGTAGATAGTAACCAAGTTATCAAGGCTTCAACAATCAATGGTGCTAAAATTTCAACAGGAGCAAATATCACTCAAAGTGGTAATACATTTACTGCTAACAACTCAGCACAATCTCAAAGTACGGCAGGGGTTCTTGACAGTAACGGTATTGGATGGAGTTTAGATAAAGGTCAAAAAATCAACTTCTCATTCGACCATATCAACACTTCTGACACTTCTTACTCAATCGTAGGTGGTATCTTCGGACGTGCTTCTCAAAAAGAAGTGAAGGAGAAGGTCAATCCGATTGCTATTGAGCGTGTAGGAGAACCAAACTTTACACCTAAGAAAACAGACCCAGTTGAACTTAAAAACCCAGTTGTACCTGAAGTGTTTAAACCTGAAGTGTTTAAGCCTGAAGTATTTAAACCTGAAAAATTTGAGCCTGAAAAATTTGTGCCTGAAGTTTTTAAACCTGAAGTGTTTAAGCCTGAAGTGTTTAAGCCTGAAGTGTTTAAACCTGAAAAATTTGTGCCTGAAGTGTTTAAACCTGAAAAATTTGAACCAGTTATTAAACCTTTTGTGCCAGTTCCAGATGAAAAGAAAATTTCAGTGGAATATCATAAGACTGCCGTGAAATACGCTCCGAAAATCAGCAAAGGAGTAGTGAATGATGATAATGTCAATATCGATGGCAAACTAGTTCCTAAAGGTTCGATTGTAAACTGGACTCTTAATACTGGTATGCTTAAAGCTGGCCGTGAAGCAATGTCTGCTATTGAGTTGAATGATCCACTTGAATCTGGCTACCTTTTAGACACAGAAGCAACTGCAAAAGCAAACCCAACGTTTGAGTTCACTCACAACGGACAAGGTAAAACAATTATTAGGTTCGGTCCTAGTGAGATTGCTAAAGCAAATGCAAACCTTGATAAAGACTATGATATGCCACAAATCAAATTGATTGGTAAAGTCTTGAATGACAATGGTTTCTACAACAATACTTACTCTATGACTTTGACAACTAAGTCTAAGAAGAAGTACGTAGTAACTTCTAACACACCTAAAGTTAAAACTCCGGGTTCAAAACCAGTCAAAGACGTAGTAGATGATAAAGGGGTATCAATTAACGGTAAGTCAGTTCTTCCTACAACAGAGTTGAACTACACACTTACTCAAAACCTTTCAAATTACAAAGGGGTTGAAGCATCTAAGTCAGCAATCATGAAAAACTTTGCATTGATTGAAGATCCAGACGAAAACGCTCTTGATACAAGCACAATGCACGTTAAGTCTATTACTGCTGGCAACAAAGATGTGTCTGAATTGCTTCAAATGCACCACGTTCTTTCAATGGATACCTTGGACGCTAAACTTCGTCAAATGGTTATTGATTCTGGTATCTCACCAGTAGGCGAGTTCTACATGTGGGTTGCTAAAAATCCAGAATCATTCTATGAGGCTTACGTGAAGAAAGGAATGGATGTTACTTACAACCTTTCATTCAAAATCAAGAAAACATTCACTGAAGGTGATATTGTGAATGCAGTTCACCAAATTGACTTCGGTAATGGTTACGCAGGTAACAAGGTAGTTAACCATCTTCCTAAACCAGAAGTTCATAAGGACGTGTTGAATGCGAAAGGTGAAAGTATTGATGGAAAAGAAATCCAACTCGGCGATACGATCACTTATAAGCTAGAAGGTTGGGTTATTCCAGCAGGACGTGGATATGACTTGTTTGAGTATCGTTTTGTAGATACACTTGATGTTGAACATGACGAGTACCAAGGCTTTACAATCAAAGCTAAAAAAGACTTTGTACTGGCAAATGGTACAGTTATTAAAGCTGGTGATGACCTCAAAGGTTACACTGAAACCATCTACAATGCACGTACTGGCTTATTTGAAACACGCTTCACTAAGGATTTCCTATCTTCAATTCCTCGCACAAGTGAATTTGGAGCAGATGCCTTCTTAGAAGTGAAACGTATTAAGCATGGTGAAGTATTCAACGAATACACTCTATATGTAAATGGAACACCTGTACTTTCTAATGAAGTTAAAACATACAGTAAGCCAAAACCAACTCCACCAACTCCATCAACTCCACCAACTCAAAATGAACTTCCAAATACTGGAGAAGGTTCAAGTATGTTAGGAGTAGCAGGATTGATTTTGTCACTTCTATCTGTTGGTTATCTAGTTACCGTGAAACGCAAAGAAAACTAAGTAGAATAAAGGGTTAGCATATGCTAACTCTTTATTTTTATAATCATGTTATTTTTCTTGCAAAAATAATTGAATTATTATATAATTAAATTATGAAATTCTTAAAGACAAGGAGGGGTTAGATGCCAGTAGTTGTTAATATAAAGCTAAAAGAAGTTTTAGCAGAACGTGGCATGACGCAGAGTGAACTAGCTAAGTTATCAAACCTAAGTGAAACTGCTATCAGTATGTTTGCACGTGGGCAAGGTAACTCAATCAACAAAGAGTACTTATCAAAGATCACGAGTGCTTTGAACATTACCGACATAAGTGAAATTTTAGAATTAAAATTTATTTAGGTTATTTATAAAAAGGAGTAAAGAATTATATGGACATGAAAAAGAACATTGCAGTAGTAGGAGCATCTTCCCTTGCTCTAGGTTTGGGAGTTGCTAACGTACACGCAGAGGAAGTGACGACAGTATCACCAACAACTACCGACCAGACTGTTTCTAAGGAAGTAACGAAGCCAGAAGTCAAAAAGGAAGTTACAAAAGTCCAAGTTGACGAAGCAAAGGACAAACTTGATAAATCTACCAAGGCAGTAGAAGAAGCACAAGCTAAGACAAACCAAGCTAAGACTGAGAAAGACCAAGCACAGACTGAGAAAGATAATGCTCAATCTGAGGTGAATAAGGCTCAAGCAGTCAAGGACAAGACGACACCAGAAAATATTGAAAAGCAAAAGCAAGAGATTGCGAATTCTGAAACTGGTAAGGCTGACGCTGAAAAGAAAGAAGAAAGTGCTAAGAACGACCTTGACAATGCTAAGCAAGTAGCTAAAGACCAAGAAAAAGTGGTTAAGAAGTCTGAGGACATTGTAGCAAGTGCTAAGACTGAGGTCAAAGACGCTCAGACTAACGTAGATAACGCACAAGCTATCCTTGACGGTACAGGTCAAGCGAAAGTTGTCGAAGAAAAGGAAAACGCTGAGACTTTCCGAAAACAAGCACAGGGACAGTTGACGAATGCAGAGAAGAACTTGGAACAAGCTAAGTCAGCCGACAAGAATCTTCAAGATGCAATTTCAAGCGTCCAAAACGAGTTGACAGAAGCTAGTAAGGTAGTAGCAGGAACAGAGTCTACACTGACTAATGCTACTAATAAAGCTGGTCAGACACAAACTGCTCTTGAAAAAGCACAGAATACCTTTACTGCAGTTGAAGCTAGCTATAAGTCTATTAACACTTTCCAAGTTACTGATGAATATGTTAATGCCTTGAAATCCTATGTAAATAATCCTTATGACATTTTGGATGAACGTGATAAGTGGAAAGAACATAGAGAGAAAGTAGAGTCTATCTTAAAAGCGGTCAACCAAGAAAATTTGAATTTGAATAAATTCAAAGGAAATGCCAATGATAAAGCTATCAGTGTTGATGCTAATAACTTGACAACAGAGCAAATGACAGAGCTTTCTCTATTTGCGAGTGATCTACTTAACCAAATCCGTGAGCGTTTTGGAACACCTAAGACTGTTGTAACAAAAGGTATGGTTCAAGTTGCTGACGAAGTGACTGACGGTTACGTAGCTGATAATTGGGAATTCGGAAAAGGTCATGATAGCAAAGCAATAAATAACGTTGCTCGTAAGTATGGATTGCCTACTTATGAGGATGATACTCAACAATACCTTGAAAACTTAAACAGTGTCAATAGTGGTGATGAAATTCATACCATGTATGATGCTAAAAAATGGGTTTATCAAAGTATTTCTGAATTGCTATTTAATGGTTGGGAGTGGATGCACGCTCAAAACCTAACAGGTGTATCTTCTGTTCGTGGTGCTACTAAAGAATATTTTGCTTTAGATATTTCTAAGCGTCTAGGACGTACAAGCGCACACTTCATCTCAGTTTTTGATAATCAAGCTGGAAACAAGCTGGATAGGACTGAAGTACCTAACAATAATACATCAGAAAGTATTGTAAAAGCCTATAATACTGCTAAATCTGCCCTATTAAATGCTCAGACTGTAAACTCTCAGGCACAACGTGAAAAAACAAATGCTTCGCTTGCGAATATCAAGGCTAAAGGGGAGCAGGAAGCAATTCAAAAACGATTGGATGCTCTTAAGGCTACACCTTTGAAAACGCCGACTGCTCAAAGCAAACTTGAACAAGCGCAAGATATCCTTGCTAATGCTAATACGCGCCTAAAAAATGCTGAAAAAGCACTAGAAGCCTTGACTGCTGATGTGAAACTGAAACAAGAGAATCTTGATAAAGCTAAAGAAGTCCTTGCTCAAAAAGAACGTAACCTTACTAATGCTAAGAACAACCTAGCAACTGAACAAGATAAGTTGGTTGGACTAGAAAAACTAGTACAGATTGCTGGAAATAATCTTGACCTTGCTAAAGAAAAAGTAGCACAAGCTAATAAGACGCTTGAACAAGCCAAGGCAGACCTTGAAAACTTGCTCAATGCAGAACCTAACTTAGCTAAAGCTAAGGAAGTCCTTGCTCAAAAAGAAACTACTCTTAAAGGGAAAGTTACTGCCTTGAAAGAGGTGCAAGCGAACCTTGACAAGTTGTTGCAAGCGAAAAAAATCGACCAAGAGGCATATGACAAACTCTTTGCCTTGTATAACGCACAAGTAGAAGCTAAACGTTTAGCTGACCTTGAAGCACAAAAACAAACCATCATCCGTTCTGGTGAAACACCTATCGAAGTCTATGACGAAACTGGTAAACTTGTAGCGTATGAAGTCAAGCCTAAACCAGTCGCTCAATCACCTGTATCTTACAATGGTGCATGGACTAAGAAACAGGAAAAGTCATTGCCAAATACAGGTGAAAAATCTAGTGCTTTAGGTTTGACTGGTCTTGCTATGTTCTTTGGAGCTTTAGGTTTGGTATCACCTAAACGTAAAAAACATTCTAAATAAGGAGTATATATGGGCAGAGCAGGTAGATTGATTTTTTTCAAAAAACTAACAAGCAACCTATTACCATTTTGTACAATGGTAGTAGTTGCTATCGTTAGTTCCGCAGTCCTTCAAAATCTCCTTGAAGATACTGAAATGGTTCGTTATATTGCATTTGGTTTATCAGCACTTATCATGATTGTAGGCTCGATACTTGTTTATAATGTTGATGAACCAAATAAATATATAAATCCCAAACGTTTGACAAATAATGCGATTGGTCTTGCAATCATTGGTTTTCTTTTGTGGAAGGCTGAAGTGATTAACTACTTATTCACCTCAAACGTCCTTTTACCTTTATCACTTGTTATTCTAATTACTTTAATCTATGAAAAGAGATTCAAGAAAAGTATTGTCAATGAAATATTGAAAGAAGCTATTGAAGAAGATTTTACGTTTATCCCTAACGATATTCAAGCGACTTCCAAGATGATTGCAGAACAAATGTCTAATCAAGTTAAAGAGAAGTATAAGGGCAAGTTTTTGGTAAAAACATTGAATTATGCAAAGAATAGTACAACAAAAATGACTGAATTTGCAATCGGATTTTTAACAAAAAGTAAACACCCTAAAATTCTCTTTGAAATCATTATTAGTCTTGATATGGACTGATAATACCACTAAAATAGATAGATAGAAAGAAGAAGTATGACCGAAAACAAAGTACCAGTTTTAACTAAAGAACAGGCTAGATTTTTGCTAGACCTTGAATTAGACACGTATGCCAAGAAAGCACGTGCGATTGCTAAAGCAGCAAGAGAGTTGACCTTTGAAGATCAGTGGGATGAAGATAACTTCCACGATGCCATTAGACAAGGGTATTGGGATGTTCAGACAAACTATTACTTTATCAACGTTCTTGCACCTCTAGGACAGATTGCTTTTATCTCTGAAAGTGCGTTCACTCATCCTACAACTGCAATGAAGGTATATGAGATTACAGATGATTTCACAAAAGCTACACGTTTCTCAATGGAAGAGTTGGAGGATTTATCAACTAAGGATGCGATTTATCCCTACAAGCAAGGAGATTTCCTTGTAAGTGAGTATAGCGCAGTTATAAAATATGGTGATGTTTCTGAGTGGCTGAAAGAAAACCAAACTGAAGAGCCTTCTGATAAAGTTGTTGAAACAGAAGAAGTAACAGTAGATGTTAACCCAGAAGAAACAACCTCAGAGGAAGTAACAGTAGATGTTGCCCCAGAAGAAACAACCTCAGAGGAAGTTCCTGAGCCACCAACAAAGCAAATAAAACATGGCCGAGGTCTTATCTCATTGAAATAATAAAAGGTTCACCGTTTAGGTGAGCCTTTTTAGTTGTTTTAGCCTATCATAGCTTTACTATCTGCTATAAATGGTTTATCATAGATATATACAATTATTTACAATAGAAGTGAAAGAAAAAGTATGAGAAAGAATTTAAAGAATGCTTTTAAAGGCGTAGTAGGAGAGTTAATCGGTAAACACGCGCCTCGTGATCCGTTAGGAATATACGGATACGAACAAGAGCAACAAGAGCATAAGAAAAAGTACCAAGTATTAAAACGGTTCGGTATTTATAAGTCAGATGCAAATAATGATACGTTTAAATCTCCAGCAGTATCGAGCCTATCTGAAGAATATTACCGAAAATTTTATATGGAATCTGTTAAGTTTCCAAATAGCTATCCTTTTGCTATTGTTGTTTCAAGGGATAATATAAATATTGTATCCAATACTGGAACTGGTTTCAGTGGAGAAATGGAAGTAGATGCAGAAAATAAGTCCCTGGCATTGAATCAAAGTAAGAATATCACCCATATTATAGATTACGAAGATGAATCAGCATATGATGTAGTCTATAATCTATTGACCGACTTTGACAAGAAAGTGCTACGCACTATATCAGAGTTTAGAAATGTTCAGCACTTGCAAATTCTAAGAGAGTTTGGAGATAAAACAAATAGGATTGAGAAGTCCTTGGAGAGATTGAATCGACTTTATCTTATTCAAAAGTTCAGATTTAATCTACCTGATGAAGCAGAGCAAGAATATGGTTTTTGTTACGCTATCTATTCACATGGGACATATCTCTTGATGAAGAATATGGATTTATCTCCTCAGTATGCTTATAAGTGGAAGGAACAACAACGTAGCGAGGACGATTATTCACCTATCCGGCATTGGAAAATCATGGACGCTTACCTTAATTTTAGATTTCATAAGGAGTTCGCAGGGTTCGTGTCTTACTCTTACCTCAATCCGTTTACCTATACAGAGAAAATTGAATTGAGAAAAGCTAAGCACCAGCCATCTTCTAAGGATGAAGAACAGTTCATGAAGTCTGCGGATGTTAGAGTACCAGAGAGAACAAAAGAAATCACTCGCCTCGTTCGTCGAGTGAGATTTAATGGCCAAATCCTATTGCATAATCGAGAAACCAAAAAGACTACTAAATTCGACCTCTATCCTTTCATAACCACGGACAAACAAGATAGTGACCTAAGTAAATTGGAAACAATCTTTAAGCATTATGGACGATTTAATAATGGTCTGGATGCAGAGGGTAATAAACGCTTTTTGTTGATCATTGTAGATAATCCTAGTGTAATTGCATTGATTGAAGAAGAATACAGACTATCTGACCGATATGTAAGCCTAGAGAATATTCTGTTTATGGACTTATCTGAGAGTAAGAAAGACTTTTTCTCTTCCATTAAGCGTATCAAGCACTTTGACGATAGCAACCCAGAACTTAGAACAGTTCAGTTTAAAATTGCTGAGAATATGTAGGAAAGAGAAGTAGTATGGATAAAACAAAACAAATTAGAACCGTCTGTATCGATAGTTATATTATTAAGGACTTTGACCACTCACCTTATTTTCAAAAGTTAGTAAGTCTATGTTCTAACCACCATGATCTAAAAAAAGTTATCCTTGTTAATAGTCCAAATGAACAAGCTATTTTTAATTACCTAAGACAAACAGGCTTAAAAATATCATCTAAAAATCCTAAAAGTTGTGGTGATGCAGTCTTTATTGGTAGGCGACCTCAATCCTTGCATACCAAGACAGATGATGATGATAAAACTGGATTTGAGTTTAAAGACTTGAATGTAGATACCGTATTTATCATTGACACTTTGGGAAACTATACTGCAAAGGATTTAGAACAGGTATTCAAGCACGCTAAAAAAATCTATTATCTAACGACTGATATAGCTTTTAGAAAGCCAATAATCAATGAATTTAATTCGGAAGATTTCTTTATAATCAATATCCCTTTACTTGTCAATCCGTCCAATCTGGCCAATGTATCAGACATCCTAGAAGAATATACACCTTTTTGGAACTTGCTAGGAGCAAACAATCTCTTTAAACAAACGTTCTATCATCCAAATAGCTATCTATACTATAACCCAGATCCAGAGAAACCACTATCTCTTTTTAATGGAGAAACAAGGGATTTTACAGAAATAAATCCAGAGGACATTATTTTAACAGATGCAGGGGATGTTTCTAGTAAAACGATGAACTCTATCAACACTTTAAAATCTGAAGTTAACTCGAAAGAGCAGCAGTCTGATTTAAAGGTTGCACTAGAGGAGATTATGAAGCATAGTGAGAACCTAGCACGCAATACTATCAAAGCAATGAGGGATTATTGTATTCCTATCCAAGAGAGGATGGAGAAATTACATGCAGAGAATGATAGTCTCAAAGAATTGATACAAACAAGGCTTGCTCAACCACAAGTACATGATGAGATTGCTGAATTTTATGAAGAACTTGATGACAGTGATCCATTAAAAGCCTTTAGAAACTAACAATGCCACCAATCGAGAATAAGTTGAAAGGAGTAATCAACGTGACATAATGAGAACTGACTATCCGTCCAATGAGGAGTGTATCATCATATGCAACCAGAAACTCATTGAAGAAGTAAGAAGTGAAATAGCAGTTGATGTTTACACTACCGAATATAGACAATTTTGTGTACTGCCTATCAGCAAACTACATGAATTGTCACAATCACTATTCCAGACCTTAACTGCCAGTGTTAGTATCATTTAAGTTTGAATAGCACTAAAAAAGCCTAGTCTTAATTGACTAGGTTTTTCTTTTTTATAACATTGAAAGACCATCTTTAACTTGACTATCTGCAATATGCGCATAGTGGCTGACGAGAGCAGTGCTAGCATGACCTAATTGTTGCGCTACGATACCCTCTTGACCTGTTTTCTTATATAAATCAGTAGCAAGAGCGTGTCTAAGCATGTGAGGGGTAATCTCAGTACCGAAAGCCTTGGAATACTTACCGACTAAACGTTCGATACCAGCACCTTTTAAACGCATAGGCACACCAGTCTGGACTGATAAGAAGAGTGGTAAGTTGGCATCTTTACCGTCGATCTTGTATCGACTGGCACGTATTTCAAGGAAAGGCTCGATATATGGAATGACATAAGGGGCGATATTTACATAGTCCTTTTTGCCACCTTTTCGAGTAACTTCGACAGATAGAGTCTGCAGGTTAAGGTCTTTCAAATCCGTATTGACTGCTTCGCTTAAACGAATACCAGTACCGATTATTAAGGCAATAATGGCCACGTCACGTTCTCTATCTCTATAATAGGTAGATAAGGCTCTATTGCTTAAATTAGCCTTTTTAACGTAACCGTCAGCAGTAGTATCATCCGTGATAAAATGTAGGAATTGCTTTGCTAAGTCGCCAAGGAAGAGTTTAGGAGCAATCTTATTGGCTTTGGCCGACAGAGTTTCTTTTTTCTTTGTCCTTATCTCTAACTTTTTCATAACGTTACGATAGAAATAAGGCTCACCATTTTCATTTTCAGTCTGCTCAGTCAGATATTTAAACAAACCAGACAAGGCTCGGTACGTCCTATGGATCGTAACTTCAGATACACTCTTAGTTGTCGGTTTATTGGTGTTTAAAAGGTTACGTTCGCGCAAAAAAATGAAAAAGCACTCAGCATCAGCCTTAGAGAGATTTTCAAGAGCAGACAATGGAATATCCTTAATATCTTTTACTGGAACAATATCAGAATCTATCAACCATGTAAAGAATCGACGATATTCATTTAGATATTCATAGAGAGTGCGCTTGCTACGGCCAGCAATCATTTTTGTCCGATACCATTCTTTGATATATGCTGGGAGTAGGTCAAGTTGTTTCTCAATGTTTGATTGTAAGGTAAAATCATCAGCCATGTTATTTTTTCCTTTTCTAGTTGTAAGTAGTACCATTATACCACATTTTCTTTTAGTAATAAAATTATACTTTTTCTACTAAAAGATAGTGTTTTAAAAATACCCCTTTCCAATAAGGTCAAGGCTTGGTATTTTCATCATTATATTTTTGTTCCATATTCTTATTTACTCATTGCCAGAAAATCAGTTTCTAATTCAGAATCATATCCATTTACGAATCGAACTCGTTTACGAATTCCTATAAGTGAAAGAATTACTAAAGTCCCTCCAACATATATAAGGCCCAATAATTCAACTAAAATTAAAATCATATCATTCCCCCATCCTTTTAAATTTCACATGGATTGATTGTTGTGATGACTTCTCCTGTCAAATCATCAACTAACTCAGCATTATCATTGACTGAGATTTCCATTTTTTTCATGGCGCTATAAATCCAGCTATCAAGTTGAACATTATCAAAGCCAATCTCACTAGCAAACTCACTTAATTTGCTATCTTGCGCTTTAGCAAGTTTATTGAAAAACTCACTAAGTTGGTTCACGTCTGATGTAATCGGAGAGTATGCAAATAAGATAGGCATTGTAATGAAATTACTTGCGATATTGTAAGTTAGAGTCCCAAGATATTTACTAGCACCCTCCCTGAATACAACACTACCCTTGAATACCTTTTTACGCTTTTTAGATTTACGTCCTAGTGATTTATCTTCGTTATACTTCTCAATGAGGTGTTTTTCTCCATCCTGCAGCATCGGAAATAGTAACAAACGATAGTAATTAGTCATGAGTTTGTCAACATTGCTTAAACCACAATCGTTTAACTTCCTGCGGATAGTGCGCTCAGCTAACGACAAGGTTGATTGTATCCCAAGTTCCGAAATAATAGCATGCAAACCGTATCCTAAAATCATATATTCTAGGATGCTTCTGATTTCTTTATTATTTTGATTAGCAACTTCAGATTTTTTAAGTTGTAAATAGTCAATTAGATAGTTTGGTTCGAGTAAACGCTTTTCACTTGAAAATCCATCTTCGTGTAGCTTCGGTTTATTCTCCATCTTCGTAATCTCCAAATTTAGTAATTATTATATAATTAAATAATCAAATTTTTCAATTTAGTTATTGTTGTATTTATTGTACAATAATTTATCTGAAAATACAACTAAAACGAAATAATATTTTTGATTTTTTTGCAAAATAACTTTAAAACCTAAAGGTCACTTCAATAGTTACCTCTCAATAACAATCCAAATTGCTTAGATTGCTATTGAGAAGCATCTAATCATTAAGATTAGATACCTCTTTAGGTGATTTAGAACAATTCTAGTTGTTCACAGACCGTCACAGTAGTTTCTTGTGAGTAAGTCACTACTTCTGTCGGTTCTTCTGTCTGAACTAGCAAAAGTTCTGCATCTGCAAGAAATTGTAGAGCGAGTTTCATCTTATCAGAGTTATCTTCTTCACGTGCTGGACGCTCAGAATCTACCTCGATAGAAACTTCAACAGTTTCAGTTTGAGGTTCTAATAGTTGAATTTCTTCTACATCATCTTGACTGACTTCAAGATATTTTTCCAAAACACTTACTGATTTATCTTCACAGTCATGTTGTTTTGAAAACTCTTCAAGGGCCTTTTCAATTTCATCTACTGATGCGTCATTATCAAGTAATGGTAACAAGACTTCGTACTTAGCTTTTACATAAGCTAGGCGCTCTTCGTCGGCGAATACGCTATCTGCAACTCCTTTATCAATAATCAGTTGCTGATTTTTGACAAGTTGCTCTAAGCGAATTTTTGTTATTTCAAGGTTATCAATAACATTATCGATCCGTCGAATTGTACCGACTGGAGAGGTAAATTCAAGTTCCACAGTGTACATATTCTTACCAACAACTTTCAACTCTAACGCTTGACCTTGGCGATATGGAGCATCTAACGTGCGAGCTTTGAGATCAAAGCCACGATATTTAGCTAAAGTCACGAATTTAGGAGTTTCAGACAAGTTGTATTGCATATTGTATGCAAGCTGATTACCTGCCTTAGTGGTTGAGTCGGTTGTATATCCGTCTGGAAATTCCATGACAAATGGATTTTTTACAAACGTCTCTTCACCGATAGTAAACTCTTCTTTCTTCGTAGCTTTCGCCTGCTCAATATCCATATCAATCTTAGCAAGTTGACGGTTAGTAGCTTCAATACGCTCCTGCGCTGATTTAACACTCTTTTGCGAGAGTTCAAAGTCACGTTTCCATGCAACTTTACGCTTGCTCAACAAGTCTAACTCATTCTCTAACTCGATACGCATTTTCAAGAATGGATTTCCTGTTGCAATAGCTTTAAAATCCGATGCAGTCATAGCCTGCTCGTCAATATCGCTTGCTGACCGGACTGGAGTGTTACTTGTCATAATCTGACTAATGTAACGTAGCTTAGTTTCTTGAATTTGCCACAAGTAGTTATCAAACGAACCAGTTGTGATGTAATAGTAAATTTGTACGCGATTATACAAATTTCCTTGTCGCACGATACGTCCATTACGTTGGATAATATCAGATGGTTTCCAAGGCACGTCGATATGATGAACTGCCTTCATGCGTCGTTGAACATTCAATCCAGTACCGCCTTTTTCAGTTGAAGCAAGTAAGATACGAACTTCACCTGCATTCATCTTGCGTTGAAGCTGCAATTTAGCATCTTTATTTTTCGCATCGTGAATAAAGGCAATCTCTTCTTCTGGGACACCACGTTCAACAAGAAGATTTTTCAATTCAGAATAAATCGAAAATCCGTCAGTTGAGGGAGTACCAATATCAGAGAAAATCATCTGAGTACCACGGTTAATCGTTTCACGTTGATAGATTTTAAAGACATTATCAACTACTTGCATGATTTTGTTGTTGTCTGCTAGTGTGTAGCTTTCATCCAACAAGCGCATATCCGTAGCCAATTTTCGTGCTTCAGAGGTAATCTTCAACATATTATCTACCGATGGATCAACACTTCCAGTCTTGATATCATCAGTACGTTTAACCAAGTCATCAAGGTAATCGTCTTGCGAGTTAGTCATATCAGATTTAACTGCAATTCTTTCAACGTCTGGGACTGGTAAATCCAAGTCCTTGGTCATTTGAATGTCGGTAGTACGCTTATAGAGTTTCATCAACTCAGGTAAGTTAGTAAACCTCGTGAAACGTTTACGAGAAATGAACTTGTCGCCTGTCGTGTTAATTTCAAGGTTATTTTCGATAATACCGAAAGCACCTACCCAAGCATCAAAGTTATCCATGCCATACTCACTAAGAATATCTGGTTGGATATAGTTCATCATTACATACATTTCACTGATTGAGTTTGAAACTGGCGTGCCTGTTGCAAAGACAATATTAGTACCGTTATGCTCTTCTTGTAGGCTACGGATTTTCATTTCCATATCCATGTTTTTCTGAGCAGTTGTGTTACCAATACCAGCGACATTTCCAAGATTTGTAACTGGACGGACATTCTTATAGCGATGAGCTTCATCTACGAATAAGAAATCAATTCCAAGTTGCTCAAACTCTACGAAAGTGTCAGCTTTAGCTAATTTCCCTTCGTCAAGTTTTTCAATTTGTTTTTCCAAACGTGCTTCCATACGGACAGATTGCTTAAAGGTAACACGGTCTTGCTCACTTTCAGCAAGAGCCATGATGCTACGAATTTCAGCAAGTCTATCTTTATAAAAAGTAAGTTGACGCTCTTCAGACACTTTGATTTTCTCAAACTGGCTATGGCCAATCACGATTGCATCATAGTTGTTTGAAGCAATACGTGAGATAAATAGCTTACGTCTTGATTTCTCAAAGTCCCTTTCACTTGTGACAAAGACTTTCTTAGTTGGATAAAAACGTAAGATTTCTTGTCCGAATTGAGCAGTTAGGCTAGATGGAACAACATACAATGGCTTGTTGATTAGTCCAAGTTCTTTCAACTTAAACCCAGCACTTACCATTGTCAATGTTTTACCAGTTCCTACCTCGTGTGCCAGGAGCGCACGTTTATCTTCCAGAATACGTTGTACTGCATTCAGTTGGTGAGGGCGGAGTTCATATCCTTGCGCTAGTCCCTCGATATGTAAATGACTACCATCATATTTTTTATTGACGATACGGTTAAAACGCTTATTAAATGTAGCTTCAACCAATTCTTTTACATCTTCGTTGTTTTCTACGAAATCAAGGAACATTTTTTGCATCTTACGCTCAACTTCTCGTAGTTCAGCAGTTGCTACTTCATTTACAACCTTTTTCTCTTTACCATCCTCAGTGATAGTTTTTTCGATAGTTGGTTGGTTAGAACCTAGCAAGCGCTCAAAGACCGCATGCCCTTTACTGTACGCACCAGCACCTTCAGCACGTAGTCCAAGACGGATATTCTCAGCAGAGTATTCTACATCCCTAACGAATGAATGAGTCAGACCTCGGCCAATCTTACTTGTTGCTACTACTCCTTCTGCTTCGGCAGAGTTAAGGTCAACTTCATAACCGTCTAGGATTTGATAAGCAAACTTACCAAGTACACAGTTTGGAATCCACATTGAGCCGATATTAAATTCCATATCGACCATTGTGATTGGTTCTGGCACTAGCTCATTGATCAGTGAGAGATAGTGTTCCCAATCAGCCTTGGTATCGCCTTTATCCACTAACAGTTCTAGCAACTCTTTTTTAGTTACTACATCACCGGAGAGCAGGTCTGTTTTAAGCTCCCATTCAAAAATACCCTCATTAGAGTATTTCTGAATATTAGGCGATACCTCATTGTAAATCTCAGCAAGTAATACCTCTTTATTTTCTGCTGGATAGAGGGTAAGCATGAAATCTAAATCAACCCCTCGACCTTCTGAAAGACTGATAGATAAGGCTTTTTCAGCACTATCTACTTGCTCTAGTGATTTTTTAGGACGGATAGTTGGTTCAAAGAATGCTTTCGCTTTCTCAAACACAACCTTTGTACTGTCATTATCATCTAGTGCTTCTTCTTCCAGACTGGCAATTAAAGGGAAACGATCATCACGCTCAAATAGGCGAGTATTTACTGGAGTATTGATATACCCATGTTCCTTAACGAATTTATCGTAAGTACCATTGAGGGCCATCAGCAAGTTTTGAAACTCTTCAATCTCGTAATCATCAGTAGATTGGATATCAATTACAGACTGGTAAGCCTCTTTAATAGCAATCATACCTTTAACACGCGCCACTTCTTTATCTTCTAAAGGCTTCTCATAGAAATAGACACCCTTATATAGACCTTTATTTGCGCCACGTACTGACGGTTGAGAACTGATATAAGTGCTTGTTACGACACTTTCGTCCTCTTTTCTGAGTGTCTCAAACTCTTCAATCACGCTATCACTATGTTTTTTATCCCAAGACACGAAATTTCCTTCCTTATCTTGATAGAAGATAATTTCAGCGCCTTTTGATAAAACACGTGTTCCGTGTCCGTTGTGATACACTACCTTGCCATCTTCAAATCCGTACTCGTAAGGACGGACATTAGATTGTGTTTGAACTTTAGACAAGATAGTGACATCAGCAAGACTATACCCTGCAAATGTAGGAGCATAGATTGTTGATAGTCCCTCTTCAATATCCAAGAATAAGTCAGAATCTTTGTTAGGCTTAACAGATAGTGTCGCACCGTTAAAGTAACGAATTTCATATTCACCCAATACTTGATTGTATTCAAAGTAAGGGTTCATAAATACACGTCCCTCTTTGTCAAGGTTAGAGCGAATTGCATCTTCAAAGAAGATATCATTGCTACTCTTTGCCTTTAGTTTATCCTTTTCAAAGAAGAGGATATCAGATGATACCTTAGTTCCAGCCAACTCTTTGAAAGCAGAACTAGGCAAGCGTACACCACCGAGGAATGCTACCTCATCTTTGATTTCTTTCAAGATTGAGTTAGAACGTTTATTAGCAGTACCCATAGAGGTTACAAAACCAATCACACCATTCTCATGCAGCAAATCGACTGACTTTCTTAAGAAATAATCATGAATGACATAAGGCTTTTCGTAGTTTGTATCAGAGATACGAAACTCAGAGAAAGGTACATTAGTCATAATTAAATCAAAAGGCTTACCGTCAAATTCTACTGTTTCAAAGCCTTGGATAAGGATTGTTGCTTCTGGGAACAGTTGTTTAGCAATCTGGCCACTAATTGTGTCCAATTCAATACCTACAAGAGTAGAATTCTCTTGAATTTCTTTAGGCATCGTACCAAAAAAGATACCAGTTCCCATAGATGGATCAAGAATATTTCCACCTTTAAAACCATTCTTGATAAGGTAGTCCCACATCTTCTCGACAATGCGAGTGTCAGTGTAGTAAGCAGTCAAAGAACTTCTTTGCATAGCTTGATATTCTTCTGGAGTTACGAGGTTTTCCAAGCGCGTGCGCTCTTCCTCAAACTTGCCTGTGTATCTATCAAAGAATACGTTAGCAAGTCCACCCCAACCGACATATTTAGCTAGGATTTCTTGTTGTTCTGCAGTTGCTTGTTGTTGAGTTTTTTCTAACTCTTTTACTAGCGCTACTGCTTCTACATTAGCACGTACTTTTTCTGCATCAGTTTTTGGGAAATTAAATCCCTTAAAGTTAAAGTTTGTCATTCTTCCAATTTAAACAAAAGGTCATGAAATAAAATTCATAACCTTTTCCTATCCTTCCATATTATTTTAGACTGCTATCTTATGCTTTTTAGCAAATGAAAGTAACTTCTCAGAGGCTTTCCAAGCATCTTCGCTAGCGTCTCTATTTTGTTTTCCTCTTAATTGAACAATCTTTCCATTCTTTATTTCTAAAGTATAGAGTGGATTGTCAACCTTCTCTTTTTGACGAACAAAAACAATAACAGTTTCACCTCTAGCAACTCTATCAGCATAAGTACCAACACAGTGCGACAAGGCTTTTCCTTCTGCTTTTAACTCTTGTAATTCTTTAGGTAAGACAAAGGTATAGTTACCGATTGTCTGTTCTAGTCCCAATAATTTTTCAAGGTTATTAGCAAATTCTGTTCTTTTCTGTTCGTCTATCATGTCATTGTAGGCTTTAACTGCATCATCATGAGCCTGCTCAAAGTTCTTTGGCATAATTCTGAAGTCACCTTCAAAAGCTACACCAAGTTTTTCAAGCATCTTTTGGTAGTCCCTATACTCATACGCTCTAACTGAATTTTTTATCACCCAATTTTGAAAACGTATCAGCTTTATCCCTTTAGGAATACATTTCAAATCCTCTGCGTTTTTGAAATATCTAGTGAACTCTGGGAGTACCTTTATGCCCAGTGATTTTTCCAGTTCTTTTCTAATCTTATACTCCTCAAATCCTTCGTCAGAATTTTTGAAGATATTCTTGTGTGAACGTAAAAACTTAAACGTCATCTTGCCCATGTTAGCGTGGCAGTGTTTAGCAGCACCATAACCATAGTAGCCTTGTCTAACTTCACCTATCAAATCTTTTTGAATACCACGCGCATTGATTTTCTGAGCATACTCAATGAGTCCTCGATATTTGTAGATATGAGGAAACATTAGAGGTAAATTCGATAAAGAGTTAGTCTCTTTCATTTTAGCAAAGTCTAAGTATTTTAGCGCATCATTCTTTTTGAAACGCTTGAACACATCGTCTAAAGATTGTAGCAGCCAGTAGTCTGTATAAGCACCTCTATAATTGCCGAGTCCTGTTAGTCCATTTCTATATGTTGCACCGTAGTAGTCAACACTTAATCTGATATGTTCTTTCTCAGTGAACTTCTCAAAGTTGTAAAGGGACGCATCGAAATGCTCTTGGCCATTTACAAAATATTGTTGAATACGATACATCTGAAATTCAACTCTTGTCTTTGAAACTCCGATCCAGAGGAAATAGTCATGAGTATCCCAGAAATCCAGTCTACTATTCTTTGTAAGGCGCTTTTCGATAACCTTAACATCTTCTTGAGTGCGTTCAGAACTAACAATCTTGTCAGTTTTATTTTCCCATACATAGATAGGAAACTTTTTGAAGCACTCGGTAAAGAAAGACTTAGGCGGTTTTAGAGCGTTTTTGATATGTTTGTTGTTAGAGTTAGTAAAATCAATCATTCTACTTCACCTCCGAACAAATCAAATGTCACTTGCCCACCTTTTTCAATTCTGAGATTTTCGTCATCTTCAACTACTTCTAGCACCTCTTCGACTTTTGGAACTGAAGCTGTCTTTCTACGTAGTAAATCACTAGCAGTCAGATTGGCCACAGGTTTTGGTTTTTCAACTTCAATATGTTCTAACTTGAAGTATTCAACCACCCACTCAAAAACTTTCGTGTGATGCACTGCTGCACCACGCACGCCCTTAACTTTGTTTTCAGACGACTGGTATTGCTTATATGCAAGTTTATATGCGTATTGATACGCTCCACCAATCGAGCGACCTTCTTTTAAAATACCAGTCACTAAATCGTTGTCATAAGGCAACTCGTCACAAAGTAAATTGTGAATCAAGTCAAGGTCTGGTGAGTGTGGCTCACTCAGTTCTTCCAAAAGTTTAGTTTCAGCTAGAGTAAGCATAAACTCATTCACTACTGCTTCTTTTTCAATAACATTTACATTTTCCATTTTTCTTCCTCCTGCCTATCCTTCCGATAGGTTTCCAATTATAAAAAAGACTATGCGCGTGTGTTATCAGTTACATAGTCTTTACTTCCAATGATATTTTAAAATTTATGAGCTTGGACAACGTGTGTCATAGCCTCTTTACTCAATAAGAAATCATCTAAACCTTTTCCAACTTCCCAAGTAAAGACAAAGACCTCTTTGTTTTTATCTTGTTGGCGAATATATCCGATAATTTGCTTTAAGTAATTAAAGACTGCATCATTATCTTTAAAGTCACTATCAAATGCGAGATATACTCTAGCAAATGTAGTCTTTGACTTCAAGCTATATGCAACCTTTTTCCAAGAGTTGACACCAGCCATTGCAATTACCAAGGTTGAACCTAACTTCGCTAAGCGAGAGTTTGGAACTTGTGTAGCGATAATATCGCCCTTCAGCAATCCTTCGGTTACAATGACATTTTGACAAAGTTCAACAAGATTGAGCAAACCGTTTCCATCGTTATCGAATCTAGCTTGCGCCAGAATGTTGTCTGGAAAAGCGTAGTGTGGAACATTCTTTGCACCACAACCATACTCTTTAGACGAGGTAGATAACCAAACATACTTAGCTGATGATTTAATCTTAAAAGATAAGCCATTCGGAAACGTTAGTTGTTTCTTTGAAGTTACCCCTTGAGAATATACATCGTAGTTTGGAAACATGTAAATCGTGTACTGGATTTCACCTTTACCAGCACTCTTTACAATTACCCTTGCCTTGTCTTTCCAATTAGAATTAACGTCAGCACTATATTGCATAGAATCTTCGTCAACTCTAATTTGCCCCCCAATAATTTGTCCGAACTCATTTCTGTTTGGAATAAAAATCCCAAAATGAGTTGGCATAAAAATTGGAGTTTGGTTTTTAGTATCATACCAGAACCCAGCAACACCTTTCCAAGCGTCACGTGGCAAACCATTTTGTTCAAACAAATCTTCCCAGATGGTTTTACCGACAGTCTTATCGCCGATTTTTTCTGTTTTCTTGATTTGCTTTTTCATGGTCATAGCTGTAAAAGAGGTATAACCTCTTAGATAGGTCTGATCCAAAGTAAAACCTCGTGAAATCATGAGGTGTGTAAGGTGTTCATCACTCAATCCGAACACTCCAATCACCAAAGAATATACCTTATGCAAGATATTCGCTGGCGCAGACTCTAATTGTGGAATTTCCACGATCTGCACATCCTTGGCACTTGTACCATCAATGATATACTCGGTAGCACCTGCAAGACTAGGCTTTTCCTCGTCTAAATTTCTACAACAATAAGCCTTTTTGAAATCTGATGCAAGAAAGCACCAGTCGGGCTTTTGGCAGATAGGACAAGGATTTGCTCTATCTACACGCAGAAACGATTGTTTACCAATTTTAAAATCTTTCATTTTTA